>Ga0256406_1000684_pt1 | contig 59708 bp, 48 predicted proteins | sample RumenRJG_03DNA_FD_185986 | JGI IMG/M metagenome (GOLD analysis project Ga0256406, IMG submission 185986) | Bovine rumen microbial communities from Lethbridge, Alberta, Canada - RJG_03 | ecosystem: Host-associated > Mammals > Digestive system > Stomach > Rumen | place: Canada: Alberta | collected... | reverse complement strand
CAACCTCTTTGTCACTTCGAAGGAGCAGACCGAACAGGCCATTCGGCGCATACAGGACGACCTCGTGAAGCAGGTGGACTACTTTAAGGAGATTGGCGATGAGCTGAAGGCCGCGCGCATTAAGGAACGTGTGGAATACGACATGGAGATGATAAAGGAACTCGGTCACTGCAGTGGAATAGAGAACTACTCACGCTATTTCGATGGGCGCGAGGCAGGACAGCGTCCCTACTGTCTGCTCGACTTTTTTCCGAAGGATTACCTCATGGTGATTGACGAGAGTCATGTGAGCGTGCCACAAATCAACGCCATGTATGGAGGCGACCGAGCCCGTAAGCAGAACCTTGTGGAATATGGCTTCCGCCTGCCAGCGGCGTTCGACAATCGCCCCTTGAAATTCAGTGAGTTCCACGAGATGATTCATCAGGTGATTTATGTCAGTGCCACGCCTGCCGAATACGAGTTACGGGAGTCGGAAGGCGTGGTCGTCGAGCAGATTATCCGCCCCACCGGCCTCCTTGACCCCGAAATCGAGGTGCGGCCGTCGGAGAACCAGATTGATGACCTGATGAACGAAATCGTGGAGCGCACGGAGCGAAACGAGCGCGTGCTCATTACTACGCTCACCAAGCGCATGGCCGAGGAACTCACAGAATATCTGCTCGAACACGACGTCAAGGCCAGTTATATCCACAGCGATGTGGCTACCCTTGACCGCGTGAAGATTATGAACGACCTCAGAGCCGGTGTCTATGATGTGCTGGTGGGTGTGAACCTGCTGCGCGAGGGGCTCGACCTCCCCGAGGTTTCGCTTGTGGCCATCCTCGATGCCGACAAGGAAGGCTTCCTCCGCAGTCACCGCAGTCTTACGCAGACTGCCGGAAGGGCAGCCCGCAATGTCAATGGCAAGGTCATCATGTATGCCGACACCATCACAGAGAGCATGCAGCGCACCATTGACGAGACCGCGCGCCGCCGTTCGATTCAGCTGAAGTACAACGAGGATCACCATATCACTCCTCACCAGATCGTGAAGGCCATCAAGAACAGTCTGCCCATGGGCGACGGCAATGAGAATGTCACGTCGATGCAGCGCGCAGCTGGTGCCAAACCTTATCTTGAGCCTGATGCCGCTGCCTTTGCCGCCGACCCCGTTATCAGTAGCATGACCAAGGACCAGCTCCAAAAGAGCATCGCCCGCACTACCGAGATGATGAAGGAGGCAGCCCGGCAGCTCGACTTTATTCAGGCCGCACAATATCGCGACGAAATCATCAGGCTCCAGACCCAGCTCGATGCAAAATGAAGCCGCTGCCGGTAGCCGAAGCCGCATTGCAGGAGGCCCCAATGAGGGTCTGCTGAGGCTGAACAGCGTTTCTGCCACCTGCTCCTGAGGGGCGTGGACGATGCCCGATTTATGTTAAATAGTGTGGATTCCACCTGTGAACACGCAATAATTATTATCTTTGCACAACTTATATCAAACACACTGATGATGAAACATATCCTTTTAGCACTGATGCTCCTGATGCCCGCCTTCGCGATGGCACAGAGCAATCTCACCCCCGAGCAACAACTCGAAAAGGCTAAGCAGGAGGCCGAGCAGGCCCGCCAGCAGCTGGAAGCTGCCAAGGCTGCCAAACAGAAGGCCAAGGAAGATGCCAAGCTGAAGGCTGCGCAGAATGCGGAGATTCAGAAACAGATTGAGCAGGCCAAAGCCGAGGCTGAGCGCTATAAGGCTGAGACTGAGAAGGTGAAAGCTGAAGCCGCGCAGGAAGCCGGCACGCTGACCACGCAGAACGGTGATTGGACGGTGCCCCAGGTGCCCGACCCCAAGGAGGCTCAGGCTGAGGCTGCTGCAAAGAAGCAAGAGGAAACCAAGGATGACAAGAATGCGCCCCGATACCTGAAGGGAGCTGTTCCTCAGGATGCCGAAGGCGATGTGGTGTTCACCCTTGATTTGAACGTGCCTGGCAAGGCGGCTCAGGACATCTATCAGACCACACTGAAGTGGATGACTCGCCTGGTGCAAGGCGAAGAGCAAATCAACAGCCGTGTGGCATTGGTGAATCCCAAGGAGCATGTCATTGCCACCACGGTGAAGGAGTGGCTGACTTTCCGCCGCAACTTCATTTCTACCGACCGCACCCAGTTCAACTATACGCTGATAGCCAACTGCACGGATAATCATCTCAAGCTGCAGATGACCCGCATCAGCTACCTCTACGAGCAGGGGCGTCCCTCTGAGCTCAGAGTGAGTGCCGAGGACTGGATTAGTGACAAGAAGGCAATTAATAAGAAAGGTACGAAACTGCTCAACGGCAGCGGCAAGTTCCGCCGCTTCACCATCGACCGCAAGGATGAGCTCTTCAACCAGATATCCGCCTTACTCAAGTAAGGTCGCCAGGTCATTTGCCGGATGCGCGCTCTGTTCAGACCGATGCACGGTCAGGCTGATTAACAGTTAAGACATAACAACTTATTCCATTTTGATGAACAGTCAGTTAGAAGATAAGCCACAGCAGGAATCACAGTACGCCGTGCGCCCTCATCACCGCATGGAAATACCAAAGCGAGACCGGTACTTCAAGACCCGGAACATCCTCAACTTGCTTTTCGTGCTGGGAGCCATTGCCGGGCTGCTGGTCTACTTTTATGCTAACCACAATGCGGGAATCATCATCATTCTCGTATCGATGGTTTTCAAGGTCATTGAGTGTTGTCTTCGCTTATTCCGTAGATGAAGAGAACTTTAACGCTATTCTTTCTGTACCTCTGCACCATGAGTGCAGGGGCTCAGGTTAATGTGGGCTTAGGTCAGGGTGAGCAGGTGGATGTCGACGGCAACATCACGCAAGTCGGACAGCGCAATCGCAACGGACAGGGTGCCGACTCTTTGGGCACCCATAAGGAGATACCGCGAGGCATCAAGGTGTGGACAGTGGATGAGCGATTTGGTGACCGCACGCCAGCCGTACTCGATACGATGCCCCACCTTTATCCGAACACCATATTTACGACTGGTATCCATGGCGACTACAATACGACGGGCAACCTGGGGGCTCCGCGACAGAACCGTCTCTTCTTCGACCGTCCTGAAGCCGACGAACAGTTTGTCTTCACTGTGCCCTACGATTATTTTATCGTAAGGCCCGGTCAGTTTCATTTCACCAATACGCTATCGCCATTCACCAACCTCAGTTATAACAATGCGGGCAACCGTACGAATGGTGAGGACCATTTCACGGCTAAGTTCGGAGTCAACTCCGGCAAGCGTTTAGGCGTAGGGTTTAAGTTCGACTATCTCTATGGACGTGGCTACTATGCCAATCAGGCTTCAGCGCATTTCAACTACACCATGTATGGCAGCTATCTTGGTGACCACTATCAGGCCCACCTGCTCTTCTCAACCAATCATCAGAAACTGGAGGAGAATGGAGGCATCAGCAGCGACCGCTATATCACGAATCCTGAGAGTTTCGACGACAACTATGCTGCCAACGAGATTCCTACGGTGCTGGAGCGCAACTGGAACCGCAATGACAATCAGCACATTTTCTTCACACAGCGTTACAGCTTAGGCTTCAACCGTAAGGTGCGAATGACGGAGGACGAAATAAAAGCCCGCAAGTTTGCCATCGCCTCCAAGCGCGAGAACGAAGAGGCTAAACGGCGCAAGCAGACTGAGAATGATGACGAGGACTATGATGACACACGGGACGCAAAGTCGAAGTCGGCTCCGTTCAAGGGACGGCCGGAAGGTGCCAAGATTGTGGCCGAAGCTGCCACCGACTCGCTCTCCAAGGCCAAGAACGGACGCATTCAGGTGAGCAGCAAGCAGCAGGCAGACAGTCTGCTGGCTTTGGAACAGAAAGCCAAGGAGGACACCGCCTGGCTCAAGAACGAATATGTGCCTGTGACCAGTTTCATCCATACAGTGAGCTTTGACAATTACCGCCGTATCTATCAGGCTTACGAGACTCCTGAAGGCTACTATGCCAACAGCTATAAGATGGATGAGCAGCTCCCCGGCGACTCTATCTACGATATGACGCGCCACTTCCGCCTGCGCAATACCTTTGCCCTCTCGTTGCTGGAAGGCTTCAACAAGTGGGCCAAGGCCGGTGTGAAGGCGTTCCTTACCCATGAGCTGCGCCATTTCACCCTACCCGACTCCGTGGGCAGGGCTTCCTGGAACGAGAACACCTTGTCGGCGGGTGGCGAACTGAGCAAGACGCAGGGCAGCATGCTTCACTTCAATCTCTTGGGCGAGGTGTTCTTTGCTGGTGCCGATGCCGGACGTATCAATCTCGATGCGAAAGCCGACCTCAATTTCCCCCTGTTTGGCGACACCGTCACACTCGCTGCCAATGCCTTCTTCCACCGGTATAAGCCGACCTTCTACTTCCGCCACTATCATAGCCGTCACTTCCTCTGGGATGCTGACCTCGACAATGTGACTCATTCGCGTATCGAAGGAGTGCTGGCCAGTAGAAAAACGGGTACGCGGCTCCGTGTCGGCATCGACGAACTGACCAACTACACTTATCTGGGCATGAGCTATACGATTGACGACAACTCACGCCGGAAAGGCATGACGATGGCTCCACGTCAGAGCAGCAGTGCCATCAGTGTGCTCTCGGCTCAGCTTATGCAGGATTTCAGATTCGGTCCACTTTTCTGGGAGACCATTGTCACCTGGCAGAAGTCCACGCAGAAGGATATCCTTCCGCTTCCCACGCTCAATGTCTGGACGAATCTCTATCTGAAGTTCAGAATAGCCCATGTGCTGAGTACGGAATTCGGGGCTGATGCCCGCTATTTTACGAAGTATTATGCTCCCGACTACAGTCCTGCCTTGGGACAGTTTGCCGTGCAGGAGGGCGACAATCGGGTGGAAACGGGCAATTACCCGTTGGTGAATGTCTATCTGAACTTCCATCTGAAACATACGCGCTTCTTTGTGATGTTCTCGCATGTCAATGAAGGAAGTGGAAAGAAGTCCTATTTCTTGACTCCCCACTACCCTCTGAACCCGCGTATACTGCGTGTGGGCGTGAGCTGGAACTTCTTCAACTAATTGCTCTACACCTATTTAATATATGTGCCCAATGAATCAGCTGATGGATAAGGCTCCCGGCGAAGCAGCAACAGCGTCCTCTGAGGCGCCCAAGGTGAACAGTGCAAGGGCCTGGTTTCTGGCTGCCCGTCCCAAGACGCTCACGGGGGCGGCGGTGCCGGTGATGATAGGCTGCGCTATGGCCTACCATGATTCGGGAAGCCGGTTCGCTATTGTGGCGGCATTGCTCTGCCTGGGCTTTGCCTTCCTGATGCAGATAGACTCCAATTTCATCAACGACTATTTTGACTGCATCCGGGGCAACGACGACAGGGCTACCCGACTTGGTCCCAAGAGAGCTTGTGCCGAAGGGTGGATCACACTTAAAGCCATGCGCCGCGGGCTCGTTGTGACAAGTCTGTTGGCCTGTATGGTGGGACTTCCGCTCATTCTCTACGGAGGAATGGCCCTCGTAGCAGTGGGTGCCGTCTGTGTTGTCTTCGCTTTCCTCTATACCACTTTCTTTTCCTATAAAGGACTGGGCGACCTGCTCGTGTTGGTGTTTTTTGGCATCGTTCCGGTGTGCTTCACCTACTATGTGACAGTCCCTGAACCTCACATCCCGGCCAAGGTGTTCTGGGCGAGTGTGGCCTGCGGAATGATTATCGATAAGTTGCTCATCGTTAATAATTATCGTGACCGTGACAATGATCTTCGCGACGGGAAGATGACGCTTGTCGTACGTATTGGCGTCAGCGCCTCCGAATGGCTTTATCTTGCCTTGGGCCTCATTGCTCCCGCCATGATTGTTAGCATAACTTTGGTACAGTGGGACCTGCGGCAGATGACATGGCAGGGTGGTCTCGTGGTCACGTTGCTCTTCCTAATCCCCGTCCTTGCACATTGGGATACATGGAGAAAGATGAAGGAAGTGAATCATGGCCGGGCCCTCAACCGTATTCTTGGGCTGACCTCACGTGACATGTTTCTCTTCGGCATCTGTGCCTCACTGAGTTTGTTATAACCCGATGAGGACGTGCCGACTAATGATAATTGATTATGAAGCAGCAAGTAAGCCTCGACTTAATGTCGTTTGTGGAGCGAGAGATTCTTCCACGTTATAATGCCTTTGGCCCCAGCCACGGACTCAGTCATGTGCAAAGGGTCATCGCCAATGCTCTGAAGTTGGTTGATGCCACCGGTGCCGACATCAATATGGTGTATGCCATTGCTGCCTACCATGATTTGGGAATGTCGGGACCTCGAGCCATTCATCATCTCACTGGCGGAAAGATTCTTGCAGCCGATGCGCGCCTCAGGCACTGGTTCTCCCAGGAGCAGATAAAGATTATGAAGGAGGCCGTGGAAGACCATCGAGCCTCATTGAGCCGTGAGCCACGCAGCATCTATGGCAAAATCATTGCAGAGGCTGACCGTGACCTCACACCAGAAGTGGTGTTCCAAAGAGCGGTCATGTTCGGTCTAGAAAATTATCCTACCCTTACTAAGGAAGAGCAGTGGCATCGATTCGAGAAGCATATGGAAGAGAAGTATTCGACCTCAGGATATCTGCGTCTGTGGATTCCGAATTCTCCCAATGCGGCCTATCTGCGACGCGTCAGAGAAGTGATTGCTGACAGGCAGGAACTGAGAAAGGTGTTCGACAGATACTATGCAGAATCCAAGTAGAAATCAGGCAAGCTCAATATCTGACTTCCTGCAATGGGGCTTCCCTCAGTGACGGATCTTTTACCTCCTACATGGAATGCAAGATGCTTTTGCTATAGGCAAATGCGGGATTAGAGCCTTAATTCCGTCCACGAAAGATAGAAAATGCCCTGAAGATGAGCAGAAAAGAGGTAAAATATTTGTCAGGCCCGAGATTATTGCCTAAATTTGCAGCAAGGCATAAACTATGAACACCATGAGGCAGCTAAAGATTACGAAGTCTATTACCAATCGGGAGAGTGCATCACTCGACAAGTATCTTCAGGATATTGGTCACGAGGAGCTGATTTCGCCCGAGGAGGAAGTAGAACTGGCGCAGAGAATAAAACGCGGTGACAGGTCGGCACTCGAAAGACTAACGAAGGCAAACCTTCGGTTCGTTGTGTCGGTGGCTAAGCAATATCAGAATCAGGGACTCAGTTTGCCTGACCTCATCAATGAAGGCAATTTGGGACTGATAAAGGCTGCGCAGAAGTTTGACGAGACGAGAGGTTTCAAGTTCATATCCTATGCTGTGTGGTGGATTCGTCAAAGTATACTTCAGGCCATTGCCGAGCAGAGCCGTATCGTGAGGCTTCCCCTCAACCAGGTGGGATCTGTTAACAGAGTGTCCAAGGAAGTGAGCCGCTTTGAACAAGAGCATGAGCGTCGGCCGAGTATTGATGAGATTGTCGCTGAAGTCGACCTCCCTGAAGAAAAGGTGAAGGACGCCATGAAGCTCAATGGCAAGCATGTGTCGATGGATGCTCCTTTCCTGGAAGGTGAGGACAGCAGCCTGCTCGACGTACTGCCGAATGAGGACTCGCCGAGTGCCGATGAGGCACTCGACCAACAGTCGCTGAAGGTGGAAGTCGAAAGGGCATTGGCAACACTCAGCGAGCGTGAGCGCAACATTATCTCCTGCTTCTTCGGCATCGACTCCCCTGAGATGACACTCGAGGAGATTGCCGACAAGTTCGGTCTGACAAGAGAGCGAGTACGGCAGATTAAGGAAAAGGCTATCCGGCACTTGCGCAGTAATACTAAGGATAAGGTGCTGCGCTCCTACCTCGGTCAATGAATAATGAATAGAGAACGATTAAGTAAAATACATTACAGAATGAGATTGATACACAGGCTAACATCAAGCTTATTGCTCCTGCTCTTAGGTGGAGTGACCGCATTGCAGGCAGGTAATAAGCGGACTGCTGTTTATGTTTTCGGCTTTGCAGCTTCCTTCAATGACTCAACGGTCTACTTCACGAATATTCAGAAAATTGACAGTGCATGGATCGACAGCAAGACCCATTTCCTTTACAGCAGGGAGAACTACTCTTACCAGCTGCGTGACTATCTGAAGGAAAAGGGCGAGAAGGCACCTACCTGTGTCACTACTTTTGCCTTGAGTCAGAAGGACGTTGAAAAGAAGTTTATCAAGTTCAAGAAGAAATATACCAGCGGGAAGATGAAGTATGATGTTAAGTACATCAGTCAGAATGACTTTAAGTATTCTCCCGTGCAGGTGGACCTAGAACTGGTGGAGCAGCAAAAGAAAGAGGCTGCTGCTGAGAAGAAGGCACGCAAGGAAGCTCGAAAGCATCGGAAAGCGAAAGCAAAGGCTTCGCATGACTCTGCTCCGCAGGGTAAGACACCAGCCCCAGAAGAGCCGAAGGGGCATCCGGAGGAAGCTCCGCAGCAGTAAGGCTTTCTATTGTGATGGGAGAGAATATCCGGTTATTTCGCATTGCGGATTTTCCTGTTAAGCTCATATTTAAAGGCAAGGGGCGCAATGGCATGCAGCTTCTTCCTTCTTTCTCAAAGTTCGCTGTTGCCAGTGAGAATGAGGTAAAGGAAGAAATGCTGTTCACGCTATATGTTGATGATGAGCTCAAACCAATCGACAAAGGGCGGCGCCACCGTGTCAGAACCTTTGATACGGGAAATGGTGACACCGTTGTCGACCGACTTGACAATGGCGGTTATCAGTTTATCATCCGTGATATTGATGGGTGCGACTGTTGCCTGCTCATTGCCAACAAAGATTTCTCCGATTGTCAATGTGCCCTTAACGGTAGCTTTCGGATGCGAAACTTTGGGCTCAATAATGCACTGATGCTTATCTTTGCCTTTGCGGGTTGCTCCAAGGGAGCATTGCTTATTCATGCGTCACTGGTGAGGCATGCCGGTAAAGGATATGCCTTCATCGCCAAGAGTGGTACAGGAAAGAGTACACAGGTGAGTTCGTGGCTTCGCTATATTCCTGACTGTGACCTTATGAACGATGACAACCCTATAGTGAGAGTCAACGGCAACGATGTGTTCATCTATGGCAGTCCATGGAGTGGAAAAACACCTTGCTATCGCAATGTCAAGGCGCCTTTGGGGGCACTGACCCGCATCGACAGGGCAAAGGTCAATTCAATAGATCGACTGAAGCCCGTCGAAGCCTTCGCGTCGGTTCTTCCGTCATGCTCCTCTATGAAATGGGATCCCGACATATTCAATCACATCTGTGATTCTGTCACCCGCATTGTCGAGCGTATTCCCGTCTATACCCTTCACTGCCTTCCCGACAAGGAGGCAGCCTTATTGTGTAAGGATACCATAGCCAGATGAATAAGAACGTAGTTAAATTCCCTAATGCGGAGCTTATACCGGCAATTGTGGAGATGCTGCATGAGGGGCATAATGTGAAGTTGCGTCTTCGCGGTTTCTCTATGCGCCCATTCCTTGAAGACGACCGGGATATAGCTCTCCTGACTCTCCCCCGGCATTATGCGGTGGGTGACCCTATACTCGCTGAAATCGGTCCGGGACATTATGTTCTGCATCGGTTGGTGAAGCAAGATGGCAAGCAGCTCACTCTGTTGGGTGATGGCAATCTGACATATGAACACTGCACTACAGATGATGTCCGTGCAACAATTTTAGGATTCTACCGCAAAGGGAGAGACAAAATCGACCTCATCACCGGACGTAAATGGAGAGTTTATTCCTGGGTGTGGACTCACTTGTTTCCAGTGCGCAGATACCTGCTTGCCTTCTACCGTAGAATATGGATCCCCTTGTTGGGTACAATATAATATCGCTTACAAATATCACCATTATGAAAGCAAAGAAAGGTTTCAACATCCGCCAAATCTGCGGTGAGAACATCCTTGTGGCTGAGGGCGAGGAGAATATTGACTTCAGCAATATCATCAGTATGAACGAGACTTCCGCTTATCTGTGGAATAAGCTTAAGGACAAGGACTTTACAGTCGATGACATGGTAAATCTGCTCTTGGATGAGTATGAGGTTGACCGTGACACAGCGCTGAACGATTGTACCGCACTGGTCGGTTCCTGGCGTCAAGCTGGGATTATTGAGGACTGAATAAGAAAGTCTGCCAGCCTTGGTTAAGTGGAGCAGGTTGAATGTAGACCCCTCTTAGCCAATGCCGGCAGACCTAGGCCACGTCGTTTCCGACGTATTTCTAAAGACTTAATTGTTTTCCGGGCGCAGCTTGCGGACCGTTTCTCCCGCGCGCCACATTTCCATGTCGTGCATAGCCTTCAGCTCAGCATTCAGCTTTTCGCGGTAGTCAGGCTTCGAGTTGCTGTCGATGGAAATCTGTGCTTCCTCACCGGTTCTCACACTCAGGTAAAGCCATTCCATCACCGGCGTGATAGCCTCCCGGAATCTTGGAGCCCAGTCAAGAGCACCGCGCTGAGCAGTAGTAGAACAGTTGGCGTACATCCAGTCCATGCCCTTTTCGCCGAAGAGAGGCATTAGGCTCTGTGTGAGCTCCTCCACAGTCTCATTAAAAGCTTCAGAGGGCGAGTGTCCATGTTCGCGCAGCACATTGTATTGAGCCTCCAGCAGTCCTTCAATGGCGCCCATCAAAGCACCGCGCTCACCAGTGAGATCAGACGTGGCCTCACGCTGGAAGGTAGTCTCAAAGAGATAGCCGGAGCCAATTCCTATGCCCATGGCAAGTGTTTTCTCCTTTGCCTTGCCCGTTGCGTCCTGGTAAACAGCATAGGAGCAGTTGAGCCCTCTACCTTCCTTGAACATTGTGCGTAGAGAGGTGCCTGAACCCTTGGGAGCCACCATGATGACGTCGATGTCTTTGGGTGGTACTACTCCCGTGCGGTCCTGCCAGTTGATGGCGAAGCCATGTGAGTAATAAAGCGTCTTCCCCTTGGTAATGTATTTCTTGATTGTGGGCCATTGGGCTATCTGACCTGCATCGGAGAGCAGCATACAGAGAATCGTTCCTTTCTCAGCAGCCTCTTCGATAGAGAACAGTGTTTTTCCCGGAACCCATCCATCAGCCTTGGCCTTCTCGTAACTGCGCCCCGGACGTTGGCCAACAATGACGTTGAACCCGTTATCCCGAAGATTGCCTGCCTGACCAGGTCCTTGAATTCCATAACCCAGAATAGCTATCGTTTCGTCCTTGAGCACCTCACGTGCCTTCTCCACCGTAAACTCCTTGTTGGTTACGACGTTCTCAACGACGCCTCCAAAATTCATCTCTGCCATAAGCAATAACTTTAATTATTAATGATGTGATAAACTAAATCTCTCAATCTCTCTTTACTAACTCTTTTGTAATTGGCTACAAAGGTAACTATTTAAAAGCAAACAGCCAAATATACTTATGTCTTTTTAGTTACTGACCATGAATTATTTCACCTTAGCAGTCTCAGCCATGAAGCCCGGCGTCCTCTAATGTATAGATTTTTTGCCGGTCAAGGCTTAACTCAAGAGGCTATTGTCAATCGTTTGGAATAGGCATCAGCTCCTGCTTGCTTCTTGTTACAGCTACCCTTCCGGACCGGGAGTACTGGAGTATGCAGTGATAGGAATTCAAGATGCCAAAGAGGCCGGCGATATCGTCAGTAAGTCCGGCGATGAGCACAGTGGAATAAACAGGGTTGACCTCCATCATCCTTGCGTCGGACCGGCGGATGGCCCTCGAGATATCCGGATTGTCGAGAAGCACTGGAGTGGCTATCTTGAAGAGCGCAATCTCGTAGATGAATATATCGTCATCGGTATAGTACGACGCCTTGAGCACGTCAATCTTCCTCTCAATTTGTTTGGCTATCTTTTCTATCTGGTCGGGGGTACTCCAGCAAGTGATCGTGTATTTATGGATGCCGTCCAAACTTGAAGCCGACACGTTAAGGCTCTCAATGTTAACCTGGCGTCGGGTGAACACGGCCGTCACCTGGTTGAGTACGCCCGCAACATTCTCACTGTATACGATTAATGTATAAAAGTTCTTATCCATAACAATCTAAATATCCAAGTGCAACTTCATCTCGTCGATAGAACTGCCCGGTGTGACCATAGGGGTTACATTCTCTTCCTCCTCCACAGCACATTCCAGCAGGAATGGGCCCTTGTCGGTCAGCATGCGTTTCACCTTGGCCTGAAGCTCGTCGTGCCTTGTCACCACATCATAACCGATGTTATAGGCCTGTGCTATCTCTGCGTAGTGGGGATTCATCATTCGGGTGAACGAGTGCCGGTGGTGAAACATCAGGTCTTGCCACTGCCTCACGTTTCCCAGATAGTTGTTGTTGAGCAGAATGATTTTCACCGGAGCCTGCTGCTCCATGATGGTGCCAAGCTCCTCGATGCACATCTGCAGTCCACCGTCACCCGTGAAGAGGCACACCTGGCGGTCGGGTGCTCCGAACGTGGCGCCGATAGCGGCAGGAAGTCCGAATCCCATAGTCCCTAATCCACCGCTGGTCACGATACTACGTTGACGGCAGAACTTGAAATAGCGGCTCGAGAACATCTGGTTGAGTCCCACGTCGTTAGTGAGAATAGCATCGCCCTTAGTGGCTTCGGCCACAGCGTTCACCACCTCGCCCATCTTTAGCGGGCCTTGCGGTGAAGGATGGATGGCAGGATTGATAACCTCGCGCTCCTCCTTTTCCCGAAGCGGGGCAAAAGAGGCTATCCAGTCCTTATGTTCGGCCTTATGCAGTAGACTTGTGATGGCAGGCAGGCTCTCCTTGCAGTCGGCCACCACGGCAACATCGGTCTTTACGTTCTTGTCGATTTCCGAAGCATCGATGTCGAGATGAATCACCTTAGCCTGCTTGGCGTAGCGGTCGAGGCGGCCAGTGTCGCGGTCGGAGAAGCGCATGCCGATGGCTATCAGCACGTCGCACTCCTGCTGTTTGATGTTGGGAGCATAGTTGCCGTGCATACCGAGCATACCCATATTCAGAGGATGATGGGTAGGCAGTGCGGAGAGTCCCAGCATGGTGCGTCCTGCGGGGATGTCGGCCTTTTCGAGAAACTCCCGCAGCTCGGCCTGTGCTTCGCCGATTTCCACTCCATGTCCGACGAGGGCAAAGGGCTTCTTCGCGTTATTGATAAGGTCGGCTGCTGCCTGGATGGCCTCTGGGTCGGGCTTTGGATAAGGGTTATACGACCTCACCTTGTCGGTCTTTCCTGGCTGCCATTCGGCCATGCCCACCTGTGCGTTTTTGGGAAAGTCGAGAACTACCGGTCCGGGTCGCCCCGTTCGGGCAATGAAGAAAGCGCGGTTGACGGCCCATGCCACATCCTCGGCCTTGCGAATCTGATAGCTCCATTTGCTGATAGGCTGAGTGATGCCTACGAGGTCGACCTCCTGAAAGGCATCGGTGCCAAGGGCCCCTACCCCCACCTGTCCTGCTATCACCACCAGAGGCACAGAATCCATCATGGCATCGGCTACACCGGTCAGCGTGTTGGTAGCTCCTGGTCCCGAGGTGACAAGCACCACGCCCACCTTTCCGCTCACTCGGGCATAGCCTTCGGCAGCATGCGCTGCCCCCTGCTCATGTCTGACCAGTACGTGATGAAACCAAGCATCCTTCTTCCCGGTGTAGGTATAGAGTGCATCGTAGACAGGCATGATGGCCCCTCCGGGATAGCCGAAGATGGTATCGACATGCTCTTGGTAGAGTGCTCGCATGAGTATCTCGGCGCCACTGCATTTCTCACCGATGCGCACGCCGTTCCAGGGCACCTGAGGCTCGGCTTCGCCACTGTCCTTACGGCTGATATTATCCTGATTCATAACTGCTAACGTATTGTTTGTTCAGTGTTCATTCAATGATTCTCACTCCTCCCTTGTCGGCCGAGCTCACGCTTTGTGCGTAGGCTCTGAGTGCTTTGCTCACAGTGCGTGTGCGTCGCAGGGGCTGCTGTGCCCGTGCGGCCAGCTCGTTGTCGGAGAGTTTCACGTTGATTGTTCGCGACGGGATGTCGATGACAATGATGTCGCCATCCTTTATCTTGCCGATGTTGCCACCCGCAGCCGCCTCGGGCGAGATGTGGCCAATGCTCAGTCCGCTGGTACCTCCAGAGAAACGTCCGTCGGTGATGAGTGCGCACTCCTTGCCGAGATGCCGGCTCTTGATATAGGATGTGGGATAGAGCATCTCCTGCATACCCGGTCCTCCCTTAGGTCCTTCGTGGGTGATGACCACGCAGTCGCCGCTCTTCACCTTGCCGCCGAGAATGCCCTCACAGGCTTCTTCCTGCGAGTCGAACACCACAGCAGGTCCCTCAAAATGCCAGAGCGAAGAGTCAACGCCGGCCGTCTTCACCACGCAGCCATCCTTAGCGATATTGCCGAAGAGGACCGCCAGTCCACCGTCTTGTGTGTAGGCATGCTGAAGGTCACGGATGCAGCCCGACGTGCGGTCGGTGTCGAGCGAAGGCCAACTGGCATTCTGGCTCCCCATGACGGTGGAGAAGCGGCCTCCGGGGGCGCTGTGATAGATGCGGTCGGCTTCGGCCGACACCTTTTCACCCGTGATGTCGTATTTGCTCATAGCCTCCTTCAGGGTCATACCATCCACCCTTGACACGTTCCCGTCGATGAGGCCACCCTTGTCGAGCTCGCGCAAGATACCGAGGATGCCACCCGCGCGGTTGCATTCCTGCACGGAATACTTCTGCGTGTTGGGAGCCAGCTTGCAGATGCAGGGCACGTGGCGGCTCAGTCGGTCGATGTCAGCCATCGTGAAGTCGACACCCCCTTCCTGTGCCACAGCGAGCAGATGGAGCACGGTATTGGTGCTTCCGCCCATGGCAATGTCGAGGCTCATGGCGTTGAGGAAGGCCTCGCGGGTGGCGATGCTGCGGGGCAGCACGCTCTCGTCGCCCTGCTCATAATAGGCCATGGCATTCTTCACGATGAGCCGCGCTGCCTGGCGGAAAAGCTCCACACGGTTGACGTGAGTGGCCAGCACCGTGCCATTGCCCGGCAGGGCCAGTCCGATAGCCTCGGTAAGCGAGTTCATGGAGTTGGCCGTGAACATCCCCGAGCAGCATCCGCAGCCCGGACATGCGCACTGCTCTATCTGGCTCAGTTCGTCATCGCTCACCTCCTGGTCGGCTCCTTTCACCATAGCCGTGATGAGGTCAGCGTTCTCGCCCTTCCATTTGCCGGCCTCCATTGGGCCACCCGAGCAGAACACCGTGGGGATGTTGAGTCGCATGGCTGCCATGAGCATGCCGGGAGTCACCTTGTCGCAGTTGGAGATACAGATCATGGCGTCGGCCTTGTGGGCGTTCACCATGTATTCCACGGAGTCGGCAATAATGTCGCGTGAGGGTAGCGAGTAGAGCATCCCGTCGTGCCCCATTGCAATGCCGTCGTCGACGGCGATAGTATTGAATTCGGCCGCGTAGCAGCCCAGTTTCTCGATTTCTTGCTTCACCATCTGACCAATCTCGTGCAGGTGAGTGTGACCCGGCACAAACTGGGTGAAAGAGTTGACCACAGCGATGATGGGTTTGCCGAACTGCTCGGGTTTCATGCCTGCTGCCACCCATAGGGCGCGGGCACCTGCCATGCGTCGACCTTCAGTGCAAACAGCGCTTCTCAAAGGATGCTTCATAACCTTACGTGTTTAAAATTGGCTGCAAAGTTAAATAATAAACTTTTAAACAGCAAGTTTTTTGCCAATAAAATTTATACTTTAAAACAAAAAGCTCGGGCTATATGCTCTTTCGAACAGACCCTCATACTCTTAGATATGTCCTTTGGACACCCTTACTGTAGTCCTTCAGACTATCAGGGGATGACCTTCAGCGAGTAGGTATCTGCATGATATGTCGGCCGCTGCTATTCGCCCTCTCTCCCACTGCCGGTGGTTCTTACGCCATATGGTGTAGATATGTACGCCAATTGGCGGAACTATCTTCGCCATATGGCGTACTTATCTACGCCAATTGGCGGAAATACTTCCGGCTTCGGGCGCAAGAGCATGGTTTCAAGGGTGAAGAGGGGCTGGGACCGTAGATTTTTTCGGTTAATCATGAAGCATTGTCAAGGCTTTTTAGTACATTTGCATCATTAAACCGATAGTATAGACAAGACAACACGATTATGAAGGATTTTTTCAAATCAGTACTTGCCACATTAGTGGGTCTGGTGGTGTTTGCCCTCCTCGTTGGCATCATCAGCGTTATGAGTTTGGTGGGCATGGTGGCCTCGAGCAATGCCTCGACCAGCATCCGCAGCAACAGCGTGCTCTCCCTCAATCTCTCCGGCAATCTGGCCGAGACCTCGTCGGGCAGCATGCTGAGCATGCTTGGAGGACAGTTCGCCGCTTCCGACGGGCTCGCCGAGACCCTTTCCGCCATCCATAAGGCAAAGGAGAACGATAATATAAAAGGCATCTATCTTGAGGCCGGTCTGCTCTCGGCCGATTTCGCCCAAGTGGAAGAGCTGCGGCATGCACTCCAGGACTTCCGGAGCAGCGGCAAGTGGATTGTGGCCTATGGCGACAGCTACACGACCAAGACCTACTACCTCTGCTCGGTGGCCGACAAGGTGTATCTCAATCCAAGCGGTATGATTGACTGGCATGGTATCGGCGCACAACCCTACTACGTGAAGGATGTGCTGGCTAAGTTCGGCGTCCACATGCAGGTGCTGAAGGTAGGCAAATACAAGAGTGCTACCGAGATGTTCACCGAGGACAAGATGAGCGAGGCCAACAGGGAGCAGACTCAAGCCTACATCGGCGGCCTGTGGAACCAGACCTGCGCCGACGTTGCGGCCAGCCGGCATATCACCACGGCAGCACTCAATCAGTATGCCGACAGTCTCATTACCTTTGCCGACCCGAAGAACTATGTCAGAATGAAGCTGGTCGACAAGCTGCTCTATGCCGACGAGGTGAAAGCCGAGGTGAAAAAGCGCCTCGCCCTCGATGCCGACCAGATCATCTCGCAGGTGAGTGTGGCTGATATGCAGGGGGTGAGCCAAAGCAAGAAAGGCGATGAGGTGGCGGTCTACTATGCTTACGGTGACATTGTGGATACGCCTATTGAAGGAATAGCCGGGCAGGACCAGCATCAGATTGTAGGCTCCGAAGTGTGCAAGGACCTGGCCGACCTGATGGACGACGACGATGTGAAGGCTGTCGTGATACGCGTCAATTCGGGTGGCGGCAGCGCCTATGCCTCCGAGCAGATCTGGCATCAGGTGGAGAAACTCAAGGCCAAGAAGCCGGTTGTGGTCTCGATGGGCGGCATGGCAGCTTCGGGCGGCTACTACATGAGTTGCGGAGCCAACTACATCTATGCAGAGCCTATGACGCTTACTGGAAGCATAGGCATCTTCGGAATGATACCAGACTTCAGTGAGTTGCTCACGCAGAAGCTCGGAGTGAAATTTGATGAGGTGAAGACCAACCGCAATGCCACCTTCGGCACTCTCGCGCGGCCCATGAACGCCGAGGAGCGAGCCCTGATGACTGCCTACATCCAGCGTGGCTACAGTCTATTCTGCCAGCGTGTGGCTCAAGGGCGCCGTATGTCGGTGCCCCATGTCAACGAACTGGCTCAGGGGCACGTGTATCTGGGTAAGGCCGCCTTGAACCTCAAGCTGGTCGACGCGCTCGGCGGTCTCAGCGAGGCTGTGAAGAAGGCTGCCGCACTGGCCAAGTTGCAGGACTACTACACCGAGAACTATCCGGCACCCGCAAGCTGGTTCGACATGCTATCAACATCAGAGACAATAGACAACTACCTCTCCGACCAGATGCATACGGCACTCGGCGACTATTATGAGCCCTTCATGCTCGTGAAGACGCTCAGCAGGCAGAGTGCCATCCAGGCCAGAGTTCCCTTCTGGCTCAACGCAAAATGAGAATGCATCTATAAAGTAAGGTATAGCGACAGAGAATTAGCAATGAGAGTGGAAGGTGATTTCATCCATATCAACGAGTGGCTGCTGCCACTGAGTTGTCTATATGGTATGGCTGTGCGGATGCGCAACAAGCTCTTCGACTTGGGCGTGCTCCCGCAGCACAGTTTCAGTATTCCGGTCATCGGTGTGGGCAACATCACGGTGGGGGGCTCGGGAAAGACGCCCCACGTGGAATATCTCGTCAACTTGCTGAGCCAGAAGGTGAAGGTGGCTGTGCTCTCGCGCGGTTACCGTCGGAAGACTCATGGTTACCGCCTGGCGGATGCCAACTCCACGGCGGCCGACATTGGCGACGAGCCCTGTCAGATGAAGCAGAAGTTCGACAACATCTATGTAGCCGTCGACCGCGACCGCTGTGAGGGTATCCGGCGGCTGACCAAGGATGCCGAGACGCAGGATGTCGACGTCATTCTGCTCGATGACGCATTTCAGCACCGCTATGTAAAGCCCGGCATCAATATTCTGCTTGTCGACTATCACCGTCTCATCATCTACGACAAGCTGCTGCCAGCAGGCAGGCTGCGCGAGCCCCTCTCCGGCAAGAGCCGTGCCGACATGGTTATTGTGACCAAGTGTCCGAAGGACCTCACCCCCATGGAGTTCCGTGTGCTCACCAAGGCCATGAATCTCTATCCCTATCAGGAGCTCTTCTTCACCACCCTGGACTATGGCCGGCTGCACCAGCTCTTCGGCAATAAGACACTCGGGCTCGACGACATTCGTGGCCACGAGGTGCTGCTGCTCACCGGTATCGCCTCGCCCAAGCAGATGATGCTCGACCTGAAGCCTTATGGAGTGAAGATAACGCCCATGACCTTTGCCGACCACCACCCTTACAGCGCCAAGGATGAGGCTGCCATCAACCGCCGTTTCGCAGCCTTGAACGGACCGAAAATCATCATCACCACCGAAAAGGACGCTGCCCGGCTGATGAAACTTGAGCATCTGAGCGAGGAAGTGCGCGAGGCCCTCTATGTGCTTCCCGTGCACATCAGCTTCATGCTCGACCAAGAGGAGAACTTTGACAATAAAATCATAAGCTATGTACGAAAGAATTCAAGAAACAGCATCCTGGCTCAAGGCAAGGATGACAGCAAGCCCCAGCACAGCAATCATTCTGGGAACAGGCCTGGGACAATTAGCTTCCGAGATAACTGACACCACAGAATATGCCTACAAGGACATCCCCAACTTCCCGGTCTCCACGGTGGAAGGGCATGCCGGCAAACTCATCTTCGGCAAACTCGGCGGCAAGGACATCATTGCCATGGACGGCCGGTTCCACTACTACGAAGGTTACAGCATGAAGGAAGTGACCTTCCCCGAGCGTGTGATGTATGAGCTCGGCATACGTACACTCTTCGTGAGCAATGCCTCGGGGGGCATGAATCCGAATTTCAAGATTGGGGATTTGATGATTATTGACGACCATATCAATCTCTTCCCCGAACATCCGCTACATGGGAAGAACTACCCCACCGGCCCGCGTTTCCCCGACATGCACGAGGCCTACGATGCCGGCCTGCGCCGTCTGGCCGACGAGATAGCCCGGGAGAAGGGCATCCGCTTGGTGCATGGCGTCTATGTGGGTGTGCAGGGGCCTACCTTTGAGACTCCGAGCGAATACCGCATGTATCATCTCTTAGGAGGCGACGCCGTGGGCATGAGCACGGTGCCGGAGGTCATCGTGGCGCGCCACTGCGGCATCAAGGTGTTCGGCATCAGTGTCATCACCGACTTGGGCGGATTCGACGTGCCTGTGGAAGTAAGTCATGAGGAGGTGCAGAAGGCTGCCAATGCCTCACAACCCAAGATGGCCGAGATTTTCAGGGAAATGATTAAACGTAGCTGATACTGTAAGAATGGACATTGCTAAATTAGGCGAGTTCGGGCTCATTCACGAACTCACGAAGAATATAAAGCTCAAGAATGCTTCCTCGCGCTATGGCGTGGGCGACGACTGTGCCGTGATGCACTATCCCGACAGCGAGGTGCTGGTCACTTCCGACATGCTTATGGAAGGCGTGCACTTCGACCTTACTTACATCGACATGGAGCATCTCGGCTATAAGGCCGCTATGGTGAACCTTAGCGACATCTTCGCCATGAACGGCACTCCCCGGCAGCTCATCGTCAGCATAGCTGTGGACAAGCGCTTTGAGGTGGAAGATTTGCAGGCCTTCTACCGCGGACTCAGGATGGCATGCGACAAGTGGGGTGTGGACATTGTAGGCGGTGACACTACGACCTCGCGCACGGGACTGACCGTGAGCGTCACCTGTGTGGGCGAGGCTCAGAGTGGTGAGATTGTCTATCGTAACGGCGCCGGCGAGACCGACCTCATCTGTGTGAGTGGCGACTTGGGAGCGGCTTATATGGGACTACAACTGCTGGAGCGCGAGAAGGGGGTCTACTATGGACAGGTGGATGATTTGCAGCGAAAGCTTAAGGAGGCTAAGGCTGCCGGCGACAACGCCCTGGTGCTGAAGCTCACCCACGACCTCAACGGTATGAGCGATTTCCAGCCCGACTTCTCCGGCAAGGAATATCTGCTGCAACGACAGTTACAGCCCGAAGCCCGGGGCGACATCATAGTCAAGCTCCGTGAGGCCGGAGTCCGACCCACAGCCATGATGGACATATCGGACGGACTGAGCAGTGAGCTGATGCACATCTGTAAGCAGAGCCATTGTGGATGCCGCATCTATGAGAAGAATATTCCTATTGATTACCAGACGGCGGTAATGGCCGAGGAACTCAATATGAACGTGACGACCTGCGCACTCAATGGCGGTGAAGACTATGAGCTGCTTTTCACGGTGCCCATAGGCGACCATGAGAAGGTGGATGCCATGGAGGATGTAAGGCAGATAGGCTACATCACCAAAGAAAACCTGGGGGCAATGCTTGTGACCCGCGACGGTAACGAGTTCGAACTCAAGGCGCAAGGCTGGAATCCGTTGAAATAGCTACGGTGAGCTGAAGATGATGACTTGTCGGAGCAAGGATGCGTAAAGGCAAGAACCATACGTTAATAAACTTTAATGTGGAGGAATTAATGGGCTGCGGTGCTTGGTATGCCGAAAATAATACTTACCTTTGCACTCGCAAAAAAGAATGGTGCCTTAGCTCAGGTGGTAGAGCAATGGACTGAAAATCCATGTGTCCTTGGTTCAACTCCAAGAGGTACCACTCCTCCTTTCATGAGCCCGGTTCTCGTCAGAGGCCGGGTTTTTTAGTATCCCCGCTCAAAGGAAAGATATTAGAAAATACTCATTTCGCTCACCCGTTTCAAATATTCTTTGTACTTTTGCAGTGTCAACAAAAACTGCCGCCACGGCACCCTGGCATCAGGGAAAGACGGCGAATTAACTTTTCAAACAATATTAAAGCTACAACTATGTTAGGAACACCGGAAATCGTACTTATCGTACTTGTCGTATTGCTTCTCTTCGGAGGCAAGAAGATACCTGAGCTGATGAAAGGCCTGGGAAAGGGAGTGAAGAGTTTCAAGGAAGGCGTGAATGGAATAGAGCGTGACCTTGACCCCGACGCACCGCAGCAGACTTCAGCAAAACAGAGTGCCGAAGAGACTAAGAAATAATGGCGGAGGACACTGAACTTACCTTTTGGGAGCATCTCGACATACTCAGAGCTGTCATCATTAAGATTTTGGTGGTGGGATTGCTCTTTGGACTGGTTGCCTTCTGTTTTAAGGACCAGCTCTTTGACATTGTGCTTGCTCCCAAGAGCTCTAAATTTATCTCCTACAGGTTGATGGGGGTGGAGCCGTTCGACATCAAGCTCGTGAACATCGGTATCACCGAGCAGTTCATGATACACATGAAGACGGCTTTGGGTTTTGGCCTTCTTGGTGCCTCACCCTATATCCTCTATCAGCTTTATCAGTTCATTGCTCCGGCTCTCTACAATCGTGAGCGCCACTATGCCGTCAAGATTGTGCTGAGTGGCTACATCATGTTCCTGGTGGGAGTGCTGGTCAACTATTTCATCATCTTCCCGCTGACGGTGCGCTTCCTGGGCACTTATTCGGTAAGTGAGGAAGTGGGCAACCTGCTGTCGCTACAGTCGTATATGGATACGTTGCTGATGATGAGCATCGTGTTCGGAGTAGTCTTCGAGATACCCGTCATCAGTTGGCTTCTTGCCATCTTCGGTTTGCTGAAGGCCGAATGGATGAGGAAGTTTCGCAAGCAGGCGTTTGTAGTCATTCTCATCATAGCGGCCGTCATCACGCCCACATCCGACGTGTTTACCCTCACGGTTGTCACACTGCCCATCTGGCTGCTCTATGAGTCGAGCATCCTTATTGTGGCAATGACCAACAAAGCCGACAAGAAAGCGCTGGAAAGCGACGACGCTACAGAAGTGGCTGCCACCGCTGAGTGAGCGAGTAGAAATACCAGAAATCCCCCATGCTACCGAAAGGTGGCATGGGGGATTTCTGGTTAATCGAGTACGTAGAGGGTGTCGGCCTCTACACGAAAATGAATCTCCTCGTCATTGAAGGTCATGCCGTAGACGCGCTCGGCGTCGTGCTGATAGTGGGGCCTGGGGTCGAGTTCCAGTATCTGGCGCAGAAGCCGCAGCTCCTCGGCATCCCTCTTTTGGGCGAACTCATCGGGGAATACTACTTGCAACCGCTTGAGGGGATGGGTGTCGACGAACCCTGAACGTGCATCGGCATGGCTGTCGACAAAGGCCACGTAAGGCTTGATGTCATAGATGGGAGTGCCGTCCATGAGGTCAGCTCCCCGCACCACTATTACCGGTCCACATGGGCGCTCTTCTATATGGTCGAGGCGCACCGAGGAGAGGCCTAACGGATTGGGACGGAAAGGCGACCGAGTGGCAAAGACTCCCATCCTTGTGTTGCCTCCAAGCAGCGGTGGGCGAACAAGGGGACTGAAGCCATGACGCTCGCCATTGCCTGAGAAGCCCCAAATGAGCCAGAGGTAATCGAACGACTCGATACCGCGCAGGACGTCACGGTTGCGGAATGGTGGTTCGAAGATAATCTCCCCGCAGAGCGCAGAGACCAGTCCGCTCTGCTTGGGAATACCGAACTTTGAAGCGAAGGGTGAATGGAATGTGGCTATTGGAGTGATTTCCATCGCTTTGCATGCTTATTTTGATTGTGGCTCTAAGGGTACACAACACCATCGCGACACTTTCAGCATCACACCGAGACAAGGGATTTCCTTGAGGAGATAGTATTTCTTGTTGCTTCTCACCAGCCGACCTGTCAATCCCTTCAATGGTCCGTATTTCACCTGTACCGGAGCACCGGGTTTTAGCTTGGCCTGCTCTGCGGTCAGAAATTTGCGCATTAGGATGCCGGGATTACACATGGCTTGGAATTCAAACATCTGCTTGGCTGGAATCTCGTAGTACGTGCGATCGGTTCGCGACTTGGTGATGACCGACAACTTATAGTCAAGGTTGGCGATGAAATGGCGCATATCAGGCTCTTCCAAGGTCTTCTTGACGAAAATGAGGTTCTTCACAACGGGCCTGAGTTCATGACGGACGTGGTTGGAATCCTCGAAGTCAACCATCTGCATAGGAATAAAGGTAGGAATCAGATTCTCCTCGAAGGCTCGCTTCACTTCATTCTGGCGCATGCTAAAAAGCTTGATGGCGTACCATGGAATGGTATCCTCCACCAAGCCTTCCTCCCGATTGAGTTCGAGCACAGGTTTTGTTGTTTCCTTATCTATAGTGTCAGTGTCCATTCTGCGAATCATTAATTAGGGCACAAAATTAGACATTTTATGCTGAATCAACAAAGAAAGGCACCAATAAAATTCAATGCTTCAGCCAGTTCTCCACTATCTGGGCTCCCTGTGGGGTCAGCACACTCTCGGGATGGAACTGGATGCCGTGAACATCGTAGACCTTGTGTCTGAGTCCCATGATATGTCCGTCGTCGGAGAGAGCCGTGACAAGAAGACTGTCGGGGAAATGCTTCTTGCTGACCACCCAACTGTGATAACGCCCCATCATCAGGCGCCGGGGCAGACCGCTGAAGATGTAGTCGTTGTCCATCTGTGTGCCCTCGGTGGCCACTCCATGATAGACTTCCGATAGGTTCTCAAGCTTTGCCCCGAACACTTCGCCTATGGCCTGGTGACCCAGACAGACTCCAAGGATGGGCTTCTTCCCCGAATAAGTCTTGATGACATCCAAGAGCAGGCCAGCCTCGGAAGGGATGCCCGGACCGGGGCTGAGGATTATTTTGTCGAAAGGTTCCAGCATGGGGAGCTCGAACTGGTCGTTGCGGAAGACCGTGACCTGTGCTCCTAACTGCCTGACTAAATGAACCAGGTTGTAAGTGAAACTATCGTAATTGTCGATGATAACTATGTTCATTGCCGTTGTGTTTATTCCTTATAGCATCTCGGCCATCTTGATGGCTTTGACCAGTGCTCCTAACTTATTATTGCATTCTTCCAACTCGTATGCATCATTACTTTTGGCGACGACGCCCGATCCGGCCTGAAACCACAGTTCTCCGTTGCGGCTGATAAAGGTGCGGATGACGATAGCCTGATTGAGATTGCCGTCGAGTCCGATGAAGCCGATACAGCCTCCGTAGGCGCCACGGTTGTGTGGTTCCATCTCCGATATCAGCTGCATGGCCCTCACCTTCGGAGCACCTGAGAGTGTGCCGGCTGGGAAACTGTCGATGAATTCTTTTACCGAACTGGTGTCGGCATTGAGGGTACCGCTCACCCGGCTCACAAGATGAATGACATGACTGTAGAACTGCATATCCTTATAGAAGTCGACTTTCACGTCGTGGCAGTTGCGGCTCAGGTCGTTACGGGCTAAGTCGACAAGCATCACATGCTCAGCATTCTCCTTCGGATCGTTGCGAAGAAACTCAGCGTTCTTCTTGTCCTGGCTTGAGTTGCCAGTACGCTTCGTGGTGCCGGCTATGGGGTCGATGAAAGCCTTGTTGCCATTGACGCGGTTGTGGGTCTCGGGGCTCGACCCGAAGATACGGAATCCTCCAAAGTCGAAATAGAAAAGATAAGGACTTGGATTGATACTGCGCAGAGCACGATAGAGTTTGAAGTCGTCGCCTTCAAACTTTTGGATGAAACGGCGTGAGATGACAATCTGGAACACGTCGCCCCGCAGGCAGTGGCTCACGCAGCGGCGTACATTGGCCTTATGCTCTTCGTCGGTGAGCGTGCTTGATGTAGCCCCAACGGCGTGGAAGCCGTAAGGCTTGACATCAGCCTTTCTGATGTTGCGACACAGTTCGTCAAGCGTTTCTTCTCCCCCCAGTGTGAGGAGGGTCATGGTGCTGTTGAAATGGTCGAAGACCACGACGTCACGGTAGAGGATATAAAGGATATCAGGAGCATCGTTCTTCTCCATGGTCGTGTCCTTCACGGGGATGTCCTCGAAATAGCGGACAGCGTTGAAGGCGGTATAACCGTAGAGTCCAAAGCTCTCGCTTCCATCGCCCCTGATACAGAAATGATGGATAAAAGTATCGATAAAATCGGCTATCTCCTCCTTAGCCTTCCCTTTTGTACTCATGGAGAGCGATTGGGTCTCCACGGTTCCATCGGGATAGACAGCTGTCATTATTCCGTGGGCTACTTTTATCTGTGCTATGGGATGAAGAGCAATGTAGCTTCGCGCATTGTCGCTGTCGTGATAGTCGGAGCATTCCATCAGCACACTTTGTGGACAGAGGTCGCGCAGACGCATGTAAATGCCCACAGGTGTATAGAGGTCGGCAAGAATGTGCCGCGTTGTAGTTGTGTATTGATAATTCATAAGATAACAGCAAAGAGTGATTCTACAAGATGTAAGTCTAACATGCAGCCCACTGTCCAGTTTCATACAGTTGGTGTGAGGCTGCTGTCAGAACCGGGCATATTCCTTGGCCATGTCTTTATGATCGAGATAGGTATTCATATCCTTGTCGCCCCGGCCGCTGACAGTGAGCACCACCACATCGTCGGGTTTAAACGAGAGTTTCCTGAGGGCTGCCACCGCATGTGCACTCTCTATGGCGGGGATGATGCCTTCGGTGCGTGTGAGCTCGTAGCCTGCATAGATAGCCTCGTCGTCATTGATGGCCAGCACCTGCTCTCGCCCCTGCAATGCCAGGTTTGCGTGCATGGGGCCAATACCGGGATAGTCGAGGCCGGCAGAGATGGTGAAGGCCTCCTTAATCTGACCGTCGTCAGTCTGCATCACGAGGGTACGGGCTCCATGAATGATGCCCTCAGTGCCGCAGTGGATAGTGGCAGCTGTGAAATCGGTATCGGTGCCGTGGCCACCTGCTTCGGCCAGGACTATTTTCACGCGGTCATCGTCGACGTAGTGGTAGATGGTTCCGGCGGCGTTGCTGCCGCCACCCACGCAGGCTATGAGGTAGTCGGGATAGTCACGTCCCGTCTTCTCCTGCAACTGCCATTTTATCTCCTCGCTGATGACGCTTTGCATCTTAGCCACGATGTCGGGATAAGGATGGGGGCCCATGGTGGAACCGACGAGATAGTAAGTATCCTGCGGGTGGCAGCACCAGTCGCGTATAGCCTCCGAGCAAGCATCCGAGAGGGTCATGTTACCCGTAGTCACCGGATGTACGGTTGCACCAAGCATCTTCATGCGCTCCACATTGGGATACTGTCTCTCTATATCGGTCTTGCCCATGAAGATTTCGCATTCCATGCCAAACAAAGCACACACGGTGGCCGTTGCCACACCATGCTGTCCGGCCCCGGTCTCGGCGATAATGCGCTTCTTCCCCATCTTCCGGGCCAGGAGTATCTGACCGATGGCATTGTTTATCTTGTGCGCTCCGGTGTGATTGAGGTCTTCGCGCTTGAGATAGAGCTTACAGCCATAGCGCTCGCTCATGCGCCGGGCGAAATAAAGGGGTGAAGGGCGGCCCACATAATCTTTAAGCAGCGCGCGGTATTCTTGCTTGAATTCATCGCTTTCCATGATGGGCAGGTAGGCGTCCTGCAAATCGTGAACACATTTATATAATATTTCAGGAACGTAGGCGCCGCCGTACCTTCCGAAGAAGCCGTCGGGGGTTGGAGTAGTGAAATTTCTCATGTTGTTAATGTTTTAATGCTTCAAAGAGTTGCTGGAGTGCCTTGTCGGGGTCTTGGGTTTCATTGAGCAAGGTCACGAACTTGGAGCCGATGATGGCTCCTGCCGCATTATGCCAGGCACTCTCAAGGGTCTGTTTGTTACTGATGCCGAAGCCGATCATGCGCGGATGCTTCAGGTTCATGGCGTTGATGCGCTGGAAGTAAGCCTGTTTGGCCTCATCGAAGCTCGACTGTGCTCCTGTGATGCTGGCCGAGGAAACCATGTAGATGAAGCCGTCGGTATGCTCATCGATAAAGCGGATGCGTTGTTCGCTGGTCTCAGGGGTTATCATCATGATTACCCGGATGTCGTATTTGTCGGCGATGGGCTTCACCACCTCCATATAGTCGCTGAAGGGCAGGTCGGGGATGATGCATCCGCTTGCTCCGCTCGTCTGGCAGCTGCTGAAGAAATTGTCGAGCCCATAGTGCATAATAACATTGAGATAGCCCATCATCACCAGTGGTATCTTCACCTTGTCCTTTATGGTCTTCAGCTGGGCGAAGAGCTTCCTGAGTGTCATCCCGTTTCTCAAGGCTACGGTGCCGGCGCTCTGAATCACCGGACCATCGGCCAAGGGATCGCTGAAGGGGATGCCCACTTCAATCATGTCGATGCCGTGGTGCTGCATGGCCAGTATGACGTCGCCTGTGCCATCTAAGGTAGGGCAGCCAGCGCAGAAATAGAGCGAGAGCAATTTGCGGTGGCTGTTGTCGCTGAAAAGTTGATTGATTCTATTCATCTCTTAATGTCTTTATGAATGTTTTGAGTTTACCGACATCCTTTATCCCTGGCTGCGTCTCAAAACGACTGTTCAAGTCGACGCCCGCAAACTGAGGATGGTGCACGGATTTCACAATCATTGCGTCGTCTGGCCCAATGCCTCCACTCAGCAGAAAAGGGGTGTCGCCCTGGTAGTGATTGAGAAGCGACCAGTCGAACGACTCTCCGCTGCCGCCGGGCAATTTGCTCTTGGTGTCGAAGAGAAAGTAGTCGACGAGACCCTCGTACTGCTTGCAGCGCATAAAATCGTCGGCTTCAGCAATGTTTATAGCCTTGATGATGCCGATTGTGCTTACGATGTCGGGGACAAGCGTGCGTCTCAGGTTCTCAATCATCACCGGGCTTTCGCTGCCATGGAGCTGCACGTAGTCCAGATGATAGTTGTAGACTCTTGTCACGATGTTCTGTGGCATGTCGTCAACGAACACCCCTACCCTTTTCAATTTTCCGGCTCTGCTGCTCTCGGGCGATTTTCCTTCTTCCCGCAGACTCGGCTCGCCATAGTCGGGCAGAATACCGGCTTTGCTGCTAATCATACGTACATAGCGGGGAGAGGACGGTGCAAAGATGAATCCTATCATGTCGACTCCGAGCGCCGCTACTGCATCTATATTTTCGGCATCTGTCATGCCACATACCTTTATAATCATAGTCGGAAGGTGAAAGTAATTAGCTGTTCTGTTGTTGAAGTTCCGCGATGAAGGCGGCTAAAGCTTCCCCCGGTGCGTTGGCTCTCATAAAGTGCTCCCCCATCAGGAAGCCGCGGAAGCCCAGCTGCCGGAGTTCGCTCACCGTTGAAGGCTGACTGATGCCGCTCTCGCTGACTTTGCACACATCCTTGGGAAGCTTCTCAGCCAAACGGAACGAGTTGGTCACATCGGTTACGAATGAGCCGAGATTGCGGTTGTTGATACCGTAGATATCGGGTTCCAAGTCGGCATAGTCGAGGTCGCGCTCATTGTGCATTTCAAGCAACACCTCCAGTCCCAGCTGGTGGGCATTGTGAATCAGCCTGCGACAGTCGTCCTTCTCTAAAGCAGCAGCGATGAGCAGCACAGCCGAGGCACCGCAATAGCGAGCCTGGAAGAGTTGGTAGTCGTCGATGACGAAATTCTTATATAATATAGGTATTTCAACGCCCGACTCTACTGCCTCTTGCACATACTCATCGTAGCCGCCGAAAAACTGGGTGTCGGTGAGTATGCTCAGTGCAGAGGCTCCGTGACGCTGATAGGCGAGCGGAATGACACTGGCCTTCCCATCCTTCTTTATCCAGCCTTTCGAGGGTGAGTGGCGTTTGAATTCGGCGATGATGCCAGTGGACGAGGCCAAAAGTGCCGATTTCATCGAAGATGGCTTGTGGCGCAGTATCGGTGCCACCAGCTCACTCATCCTTGAGGGTGGTACAAACTGCTTGCGTTCAGCCAGTTCGGTCTTCTTGAAGCCGATGATTTCTGTCAGGATGTCCATGGCTTTAAGAGTTGAGTTCAACAAATTTACGGAAGGTGCTGAGAGCCTTTCCACTATCAATCGATTCTCTTGCTATTTCAATACACTGCTCTATTGGCTTCCGGCCTTTCTCGAGCACCTGGATACCAAAGGCAGCATTTGCCAAAACGATGTTCTTCTGTGCGGGCAAGGCTTTGTTCTCGAGCACCGCATCGAAGATGGCTGCTGCTTCCTCCTCTGTAGCTCCGGCTACGAGCTCCTCGGGCTTTGTAATGCTGAATCCTAAATCGGATGGGTTGAATACGCGTTCATAGTCGTTGGTGGTCACCTTGAAATCGCCGGTTAAGGATATCTCGTCGTAACCGTCGATGCTGTTTACGATGCCATAATCGATGCCCAAACGCTGATATACGCTGTGATAGAGTCGCATCTGATTGAGGGTGGCCACTCCTAAAAGCTGGCATTGGGGCTTCGATGGATTCACCAGTGGGCCAAGGAGATTGAAGAAGGTCGGGAAGGGCAAAGCTTTGCGCACGGGAGCTACGAACTTCATGGCATTGGCAAAGAGCTGGGCGTGCAGATAAACGATGCCGCACTCATTGATGGAGCGGTTGAGTTTGTCGGTATCAGCGGTGAATACTACTCCATGCTCCCTAATGACGTTGGAGGCACCGCTCACTGAAGTGGCAGCGTAATTGCCATGCTTGGCCACTTTGTAACCTGCTCCGGCTATCACGAAGCAGGATGTTGTCGAGATGTTGAAGGTGTTTTTACGGTCGCCGCCCGTACCCACGACGTCAATATAGCGGTCACAGTCGAGCTTCACTGGCACTCCGGTTTCCAGGATGCCTTCGCGGAACCCCAAAAGCTCTTCGACGCTGATGCCACGCATCTGAATGGCTGTTAGCAATGCCGTTATCTCCTCTGTGGAAAACTCATTCTTGGTGATGCCCACCAGTATGTTCTTGGCTTCCTCTCTGGTCAGCTCTTCGTGATTGAGCAGACGGTCAAATACTTTCTTTGCTTCCATAGTTTATATTGTTTTGTTGATGATAGGTCTGTTATTCTAAGAGAAAAGGCCTGTCGTAAGAACGGCAGGCCTCTCTGATATTTCTTATGAAGTATATCCATGTGGCAACGCTTCTCACGACTTTTTGAATCTTGAGCTACGCCACCACCAAGCTGTAATATTACTTCTCTTCATTGCTTTTGTTTCTATTCGGTGGCAAATTTAGGTATTATTATTGAAACTGCAAAATATATGGGCCGAAAAATATTGTTTTTCCTCGATTACTCCTTTCCGCCGTAAGGTGAACTGACTGTGTACGGGGCCTCGCATCGCTCACTGCAAATACACGCTGCTGTGATGCCAATGTCGTTCAGACCAATGCAAATGATGTCTGACGAGAACGTTTCCGTTGGCACCCGAGCGGATTCTATACGTCTATAATCGGACGAAGGGTGTATTCTTACACTTCTGTATTAAACATCAGTCAGTTATAAACTTATTTGAGTAATTTGGGGTGACGCTTTGACAAAGCCTGTCGTGCCGTCTTTGAGGTTGCTTAAGCTTTCCTCCCTACTCTCTGTCCGTCCTCCTTGACGCCAGCGGCTTCGTCGGCAATGCCTTTCGTCTTCGGCCTCCGTCGGTGGGTTCTACTGAACGTTATGCCCATGGGTGTAGCATGCTTACGGCATATGGCGTAGATGTCTCCGCCAATTGGCGTACATAGCTCCGCCTTTTGGCGTAGATGTCTCCGCCAATTGGCGTACCATCCGCTGCCCTTGGTCACAGCGTTCCGACGCTGCCGATTGTTAACGGATGCAGCCACAGCCGTCAACGTGCTGTATCATTGCCGTGTCCGACAATGCAGTCAGACAGAAAAACAGTGTAAGGTTATGGTGTTTAAGTGTGAAATGCTGCATCTTTCGAATGCTCAAGGTAAGAGCATCAGCCGTACTTACGTGCAGCTCTCCATGCAGCATCTCTCGCCGCCTGCCGGACTCGAGTAGATGACCGAGCGCAATACCACGCAGAAGCGGACCGGCATGTGGGGAGCCAGCTTGCCACTGAAATTATCCTGTGCCCCGAGTTTTGAACTGTAGGGCATATCTGACATAGGTTATTCTAAGGTGAGTTGCGGGGGGATATTAAAAGACTAATCTGAGAGATAAGCATTGTCCATGGCAAGGCTAAAGCAGGTTTCGGTGAAGTACGAAAATCCGATTCGGATAGCGCAGAAGGCCAAAAAGAGAGGGTGGCTTCATCAGCCACCCACGCAAAAATCGCACATACATCCGGAGCTATTACTTCTTATCCTTCAGCAAATCACGGATTTCCACAAGCAGCTTTTCCTCGGCCGAAGGCTTCGGAGGCTCAGGTGTTTCTTCCTTCTTCTTCGATAAAGAGCTGATGCCCTTTACCAGCAGGAACACGCAAAAGGCAATGATGATGAAGTCGATAAGTGTCTGGATGAAATGGCCATAATTGATGGTAGCAGCCTGCATCTCGATGCCGCCCACGATTTTCTCGGCCGGCAGCGTGACCTTCAGATCTGAGAAGTTGACACCTCCAATAAGCCATCCAATGGGCGGCATGATGATATCGTCTACAATAGATGAGACGATTTTGCCGAAAGCACCGCCGATGATGACACCGACAGCCATGTCAACAGCATTGCCCTTCATGGCAAACTGCTTGAACTCGTTAACAAATTTACTCATTAGCTCTATAATTAATTAATACTATACTCATTTGTAATCTTTGGATGTCACAATGCAGTAGAACAACGCTCGCTACCCGCCAACGTGGCACTGCACACATACATTTTATATTATTTAATAGTCTATCAGGCTGCAAATATAAGAATAAATTCGTATCTTTGCACTCGAAATAAGGAAAAAGATTATTCACATTATATTATTATTTATAATAGGTAATTAAAACAATGGTAAAAGTAGCTATTAATGGTTTCGGTCGTATCGGCCGTCTCGCATTCCGCCAGATGTTCGCAGCTCCTGGCTATGACGTTGTAGCAATCAACGACTTGACAAGTCCTAAGATGCTTGCTCAGCTCCTGAAGTATGACACCACTCATGGTGGCTATCAGGGCATCATCGGTGGCGAGAAGAAGCACACCGTAGAGTATAAGGATGCTCAGTACGCTGAGGATGGCCGCACAGTCACTGTTCCTGGCTCTATCACTGTTGACGGCAAGGAAATCACGATCTATGCTAAGCCAAACGCTGCAGAGCTGCCCTGGGGTGAGCTTGATGTTGACGTTGTGCTCGAGTGCACCGGTTTCTATACTTCCAAGGCTAAGTCTGAGGCTCACCTGAAGGCTGGTGCTAAGAAGGTTGTCATCTCGGCTCCTGCTGGCAACGACCTGAAGACTATCGTTTACAATGTGAACCACAAGACGCTGACCACTGACGACAAGATCATCAGCGCTGCTTCTTGCACAACAAACTGCCTCGCTCCTATGGCACAGGCTCTGAACAATGTCTATCCTATCCAGACTGGTATCATGCAGACCATCCACGCCTACACTGGCGATCAGATGATCCTCGACGGTCCTCAGCGCAAGGGTAACCTGCGTCGTAGCCGTGCTGGTGCTTGCAACATCACTCCTGCTTCCTCTGGCGCTGCTAAGGCTATCGGCCTGGTTCTGCCTGAGCTGAACGGCAAGCTGATCGGTGCTGCACAGCGTGTACCTGTACCCGATGGCTCTACCACTCTGCTCTATGCTGTTGTCAAGGGTAAGGACGTCACTGTTGAGAAGATCAACGAGGCTATGAAGGCTGCCGCTAACGAGAGCTTCGGCTACAACGACGAGGAGATTGTTTCTTCTGATATCCTCGGCATGCGCTACGGTTCGCTCTTCGATGCTACTCAGACTATGGTTGTGAAGATCGACGACGACACTTATGAGGTGCAGGTTGTTTCTTGGTACGACAATGAGAACTCTTACACTTCTCAGATGGTTCGCACCATCAAGTACTTCGCTGAATTGAAGTAATACCCATTAAGGGAGAAAGAATATTTCGGGTCACTGGAATCAAATCCAGTGGCCTTTTTTAATGTCCCGGTATCATTGGCTCAGCTCTTTATTCCACTTTGGATTGGACTCTGCCGGTCACTGCAATGAGTAAGGACTTGTGCGGAAAAACTTCAAGCTAAAGAAAATATTTGCAGAATCTCTTTGGTATCCCTAAGTTTTGCATTATCTTTGCATTAAATAGTAGAATCAGCCTATCGGGAGCGGACGCTTACGGGGTATACTTTTCAATACGATTTACTGCATATGAAATCCATGCTCACTATTCTTGGTCCCACCGCAAGCGGAAAAACCGCGCTTGCCGCACATTTGGCCTACCGGCTCCGAGGTGAAATCATCTCGGCCGACAGCCGACAGATATATAGAGGTATGGACATCGGAACCGGCAAGGATTTGGACGACTATTTCGTTGAGGGTTATCCCGTCCCTTATCATCTTATCGACATCCGTGAAGCCGGTGAGAAGTATAACCTTTATGAATATCAGCACGACAGCTATGCAGCCTATTCCGACATCCTTCGTAGGGGCCGTCTGCCGATACTCTGTGGCGGTACCGGACTCTATATCGAAGCTGTGCTAAAGGGCTATCGACTGTCGCCCGTGCCCCAGGATAAGGAGCTGCGCCAAAGGCTTGCACATGTTTCTCTTGAAGAGCTCACCGACATGCTTCGGAAACTGAAAGAGCAATCAGGCTCCGCAATGCACAATACAACCGATGTCGACACAGCGCAGCGTGCTATCCGCGCCATTGAGATCGAAACCTACAATCTGAAGCATCCTACAGACGCGCGAGCTATTCCCCCAATCGATGCGCTCGTGATAGGCATCAGTATTGGAAGAGAGGAGCGCCGTCGCCGCATCACGGAACGGCTGAAGTCCCGTCTTGACAATGGGATGATTGACGAGGTGAAGGGGCTGATAGACAGCGGAGTACATCCCGATGATCTGATTTATTATGGTCTCGAATACAAGTATCTCACACTTTATGTCATCGGGAAGCTCTCTTACGATGAGATGTTCAGCCAGCTCGAGATTGCCATTCATCAGTTCGCCAAGCGACAGATGACGTGGTTTCGGGGGATGGAGCGTAGGGGCTGTGTCATCCATTGGATAGATGCTTCGTTAAGCATGGAGGAGAAAGTGGAACGCACCATTGAGTTGGCCCGGTCCAATGATTTAAATATAGATAGAATGTAAAGAAGCTCATCATGATAACGAATGAAAACAAGTGGGGCGTGGTCTACTGCCCTAATCATGAAGTTTTCTGGCCGAAGAAGACAAGAGAAAAGGTGGAGAAGAGCCTGAAGGCACATGCTGTAGACTACGATTTCGTGCAGAGTGAGAAAAAAGGGAGTGTCGCACGGCTCGTTAAGATGTTCATCAATAATGGCTACACCACGATCGTCATCGTCGGAGGCGACTCTGCGCTCAACGATGCTGCTAACGCACTGATGCAGGTGGAGAAAGCTGTGAGGGACAGGATAGCACTTGGCATCATTCCCAATGGTACAATGAACGACTTTGCCCATTACTGGGAGTTCAAGGAGGATGACTACGACCGCACGATAGAATGGCTGAAGTCGAGGCGCATCCGTAAAATTGACCTCGGATATATTCACTATCAGAATGCACAAGGCGACACGTGCCGCCGCTATTTTCTCAATTGCGTGAATATTGGGTTGGTAGCTGCCATCACGAATCTCCGCAAGCGCACTCATCACTTCTTCTTAGGCTCCCGTGCACTGTCATTCATCTTCTCGTTTGTCCTCATGGGCTTCCAGCGGTTGGAATACAAGATGAATATGAGAATCAACAGCGAGACGATAAAACGGAAGGTGATGACGGTGTGCATTGGCAATTGTCAGGGCTACGGGCAGACTCCCAATGCCGTGCCCTATAACGGATTGCTCGATGTTTCCGTGGTGTGCCATCCTCAGACCAGACAGTTCGTTTTCGGCATCTATCTGTTTCTGAAAGGCAAGATTCTTAATCACCGGAGTGTTCTCCCCTATCGCACTCGCCGCATTGAAGTGCTCAATTCGGGTCATGCTCCTGTCTCCATTGACGGTCGTCTGATGCGCACTCCCGTGGGAAGCTTCAGTGTTGGCGTGGAGCAAGAGGTTATCAATTTCATCATTCCTTCTTGACGCTACCGCTGTGAAGGGCTTCGATGTGATAGCAAGAAGTTTTCATGGAGTACTTTCGCTGAGATGCATGGAGGGCGGGGCCCCCTCGCTGTGACGCACGAGATAGGTTGAATGCTTCGCTCTAATCTCAGCCTAACCTTGAAATTTCTCGCAGTACGTCCTCTCGCAGCAGCTTTAGTCGCTTGCCGTCGATTTCCACTAACTTCTCCGAGGCGAAACCGGAGAGCGTTCTGATGGCGTTGCTCGTGGTCATATTCGACAGACTTGCTAAATCCTCTCTGCTCAGATAGAGGTTGAGCGCGTGTGTATGCTCGTCCTCACCGTAGATATCCTTCAGTGCAAGCAGCGACTCGGCCAGCCGTCCGCGAATGTGCTTCTGAGTGAGATTCACGATTTTTAGCTCCGACCGGCCCAAGAGCCGGGCGTATGTCCTGATAAAATACATGCCCACGGAACCATTGCTTTGAGCCAACTGCGTAATCAGCTGCAGAGGCGCCCTTGCTATCTGACTCACTTCTAAGGCCTTGGCCGATGTTGAATAATGCTCACCGGCGAATGCTGCTCTACAGCCAAACAGCTCACCATCCTTTACTACTCTCACAATTTGGCTTCTTCCGCCGATACCATCCTTGCAAATCTTCACCTTCCCCGTTAGCAGAAAGAAGCAATATTCCGGCAGAGCCCCTAATTCGTATATAACGCCGTTACGGCGAACACTCTCAGTCGATAGGTTCTGCGAAAGGAGTCTTTGTTCTTCTTTGCTCAGTGGCCCAAAGAGATTAGACAACTCACGGCTAATCTCATCGTAGTCAACATTCCTCATTACAATCTTTGCCATTGTATCTTCTCCTCCGTCCTTCAATTACCGCAAAATTACAAAAATCAGACGACATACGTCCCTAAATAGATGTAAAATGTATTCTACAACATAAATTGTAGACTTTTTGCGATATTTTATCCTACTTTATTTGGTGTGGTCAAGGAATATTACTATTTTTGAAGAACAAAGCAGGGATGGGCTGAGGATACACCTAAGGCTCTCCCCTTTTGACATCACTTAATCCTATCTATTATAGACTATGAGCTATCTAAGATTTGAGAAAGCGACAATGACGAACCTGGAGGAGTCGCTCTCACGCGAACTACTAAGAACGAACCGGTCTGGGGCTTATTCTTGTTCCACCATTGTTGACTGCAATACCAGGAAGTATCATGGATTGCTTGTGGTTCCCGTCCCTGAGCTCGACGAAGAGAATCATGTGTTGCTATCCTCGCTCGACCCTACTGTCATCCAGCACGGTGCGGCTTTCAACCTTGGGCTGCACAAGTACCAGGGGAATAACTTCAGTCCGAAGGGTCATAAGTACATCCGGGAATTCGACTGCGACAAAGTGCCTACAACCGTCTATCGTGTGGGGGGAGTCGTTCTGCGCAAGGAAGTGGTCTTCCAGCATTATGAGGACCGCATCCTCATTCGCTACACCCTGATCGACGCCCACTCTGAGACCAAGCTGCAGTTCCGTCCGTTCCTGGCTTTCCGTAGTGTGCGTCAGTTCACACATGAGAATTCCACTGCGAGCCGTGATTATGCGGCTGTGGAGAATGGCATACGCACCTGTATGTATGCGGGCTATCCGGACCTCTACATGCAGTTCTCCAAGGAGAACACGTTTGTCTTCCAGCCCGACTGGTACCGCGGCATCGAATATCCCAAAGAGCAGGAGCGCGGTTATGCCTCCACCGAGGACCTCTATGTGCCGGGCTACTTCGAGATGGACATCAAGAAAGGCGAAAGCATCGTCTTCGCTGCTTCCACCTCCGAGAGTAAGCCCAAAGGGCTCAAGCGTCTTTTCGATAAGGAAGTAGCTGAGCGCAGTCCTCGCGACAACTTCTTCCATTGTCTGGTCAATGCGGCCCACCAGTTCCACAATCGCGCCAAGAACGACGACCGCTATATCCTTGCAGGCTATCCCTGGTTTAAATGCCGGGCCCGCGACACCTTTGTGGCTCTGCCCGGTCTCACTCTCTCCATCGAGGAACCCGACTACTTCATTTTGGTTATGAAGACGATGGCGCGTGGCTTGCGTGAGTTCATGGAGGGCAAGCCCGTCACCGTTAAGGTATCAGAAATGGAGCAGCCCGACGTGCCCCTGTGGTGCATCTGGGCCATACAGCAGTATGCCAAGGAATACAGTATCGAAGAGTGTCTGAAGATATTCGGAAAGCTCGTTGCCGACATTATGAAATACATCATCGGCGAGAGGCATCCCAACCTCGTGCTCAAAGATAATGGGCTCCTCTGGACCGACGGCCGCGACAAGGCCGTCACGTGGATGAACTCCACGGCTAACGGCCGTCCGGTGGTGCCACGCACAGGCTATATAGTTGAGTACAACGCCCTTTGGTACAATGCCTTGAAGTTTGCCGCGTCGCTCGCCATGGTCAAGGACGATAGCGAGGCCTCTGCCGACTACGAGAGCAAGGCCGAGAAGTGCAAGGACGCATTCCTTTCCACCTTCATGAACCAATATGGCTATCTCTACGATTTTGTCGACGACACCAAGGTCGACTGGAGCGTGCGGCCGAATATGGTCTTCGCCGTAGCCCTCGATTATTCTCCGCTCAACATGGAGCAGAAGAAGAGTGTGCTCGACATCTGCACGCGCGAGTTGCTCACTCCCAAAGGGCTCCGCTCGCTGTCGCCCAAGAGCAGCGGTTACAATCCTATGTATGTCGGTCCGCAGACCCAGCGCGACTACGCCTATCATCAGGGTACCGCCTGGCCGTGGCTGGGAGGCTTCTACATGGAGGCCTGCCTGAAGCTTTATAAGCGCACCCGTCTGAGCTTCATCGAACGTCAGATGGTGGGCTATGAGGATGAGATGCAGCAGCATTGCCTCGGCACCATCCCAGAGCTCTTCGACGGCAATCCTCCCTTCCAGGGCCGCGGAGCTATCTCCTTCGCCATGAATGTGGGAGAGCTGTTGCGCACCCTTGAACTATTAGAGAAATATAAATACTGATAAGCTAAGCTGAAGATATATGAAAGTACTAATGTTCGGGTGGGAATATCCACCTCATGTCTATGGAGGCTTGGCCACAGCCAATTTTGGTATCGCTGAGGGCCTGCATGCTCAAGGTGATGTCGACATCACACTCTGTCTGCCCAAGCCGTGGGGCGACGAGGATCACACCTTTGCCCACATCCTGGCCATGAACTGCGTGCCCATTGCGTGGCGCGATGTCAACTATGACTACGTGAACAACCGCATCGGGAAACTCATGAACCCCGACCTCTATTACAAACTGCGCGACCACATCTATGCCGATTTCAACTACATGGATATCAACGACCTCGGCTGTATGGAGTTCGCTGGCGGCTATCCGGGCAACCTTCATGAGGAAATCAATAACTACTCGGTTATTGCCGGTGTGGTGGCCAGGACTCTCGACTTCGACATCATCCACGCCCACGACTGGCTCACTTTCCCTGCCGGAATCCATGCCAAGGAAGTCAGTGGCAAACCGCTCTGCATCCATGTGCATGCCACCGACTTTGACCGCAGCCGCGGTCATGTGAACCCCACCGTCTACGGTATCGAAAAGGACGGTATGGACCATGCCGACTGCATCATGTGTGTCTCCGACCTCACACGCCGCACTGTCATCAACGAGTATCATCAGGATCCGCGCAAAGTGTTCACCGTCCATAATGCCGTCTACCCACTGAAGAAGGAACTGCAGGACATCCCGCGTCCCGACCACACGGGCAAGGAGAAGGTTGTCACCTTCCTCGGGCGCATCACCATGCAGAAAGGTCCCGAATATTTTGTGGAGGCTGCCAACATGGTGCTCCACCGCACCCGCAACATCCGTTTCTGCATGGCCGGATCGGGCGACATGATGAATCAGATGATTTATCTCGCCGCTGAGCGCGGCATTGCCGACCGCTTCCATTTCCCCGGGTTCATGAGGGGCAAGCAAGTGTATGAATGTCTGAAGGATTCCGACGTCTATGTCATGCCCTCCGTGAGTGAGCCCTTCGGCATCTCACCGCTCGAAGCCATGGAGTGTGGCACCCCAGCCATTATCTCGAAGCAAAGTGGATGTGCCGAAATCCTGACCAACTGCATCAAGATTGACTATTGGGACATTCATGCTATGGCCGACGCCATCTACTCTATCTGCCACAACGACAGCCTCTTCCATTACCTCCAGGAAGAAGGGCAAAAGGAAGTGGCGCAAATCACTTGGGAAAAGGTGGGACGATGGATTCGAGAACTCTACGAGCGTACCCTCGGCTGGCGGCACTGACCGATCATAGTGAATGACTGCAATAAGATTAAACCCATACTAAATAGCGATTATTATGAAGACTATCTGTTTATATTTTGAGATACATCAGATTATCCATTTGAAGCGTTACCGTTTCTTCGACATCGGCACCGACCACTACTACTACGATGACTACGAGAACGAGCATTCCATCAGCGATATCGCCGAGCGCTCCTATCTCCCGGCTTTGGAAACGCTGTTGGAGATGATAAAAGCCAACAACGGCTATTTCAAAGTGGCCTTCTCGCTCTCCGGAGTAGGCATCGAGCAACTCGAGGTGCATGCGCAGAAGGTGCTCGACAAGCTGCAGGAGCTCAATGAGACGGGCTGCGTGGAGTTTCTCGCTGAGCCCTACTCTCACGGACTTTCCTCCCTCGTCAATGAGGAGAGCTTTGCTGCCGAGGTGAAGCGACAGATGAAGAAGATGAAGGAATACTTCGGTAAGACACCGCAGATTCTCCGCAACTCCGGACTCATCTACAGCGACGACATCGGAATGCAGGCGGCGCAATTGGGATTCAAGGGTATGCTCACTGAAGGAGCCAAGCATGTGCTCGGATGGAAATCACCGCACTACATCTATAACTGTGCCCTTGCCCCCAACCTCAAGTTGCTGCTGCGCGACGTCAATCTCAGCGACGACATCTCGTTGCGGTTCAACGACAAGGAGTGGCCCGGCTACCCGCTCTTTGCCGATAACTACATTAAGGAGATGGCCGACCAGCCTCAGGAAGAGAAGTTCTACGGCATCTTCATGAACCTCAGTGCTATCGGTATCTCTCAGCCTCTCTCGAGCAATATCCTCGAATTCCTCAAGGCACTGCCAGCCTGCGCCAAGGCCAAGGGCATCACCTTCTCCACACCTTCCGAAGTGTGCGACAGCATGCCTAGTGTGGGCGGACTCGATGTGCCCGACACCCTCTCGTGGATGGATGAGGAGCGCGATGTGTCGACTTGGCTTGGCAACCCCATGCAGCGTGAGGCTTTCAACAAGCTTTACAGTGTGGCCGACCGAGTGCGCATTGCTGATGACCCACGTATCAATCAGGACTGGGACTATCTGCAGGCCTCCAACAACTTCCGCTTCATGTCCACCAAACCATCACACGTGGGCATCGACCGCGGCATCTACAGCAGTCCCTTCGACGCTTTCACCAACTACATGAACATCCTGGGCGACTTTCTGAGCCGCGTCAACAGCCTCTATCCCGATGACATCGATAATGAGGAGCTCAACTCTCTGCTCACTACCATCCGTAACCAGGAAGAGGAAATCGACATGAAGGAGAAGGAGATTAGCCGCTTGCAGACCAAGATTGAGAAGATCGAGGCTGCCGAAGAGAAGCTCCGCGTGAAAGTGGAGAAGAAGAGTAAAACGGCTAACTCGAAGAAGATGGAGGTCTAACCTAAGAGGGTGGCCGGACAACTCAAAACAGCAAGGGCGGACAATTGTCCGCCCTTTTTTCATTATTGGAGTGTCGCAGCATCCCTCGCATAGCTGTTGATGTGACTACCTCAAAAGAACAATCCCCGCGATGCATCTGTTCTTGCCGTGATGCCGGGCCTGAGGAACGAACCCTAAATAGCTGGTTGATGCGTGAAGACAAAGATGAAGAAAATAGTCAAGCAAAGGCTTTCGCTCCCAAAGGAGCCCTGAGGCTAAAGCTATGAGATGACCTTACGAGCAAGCTCGACGGCCATCCTATAGCTTTATCCTCACCCCTACGGGGACAAAGCCTTTCCATGACGAAAATCGCTGTCGCGTAAAATTGCGCCTGCGGCGCATAAAATAGGATAGCAATGGACTTGTGCTCGATGATATTGCCACGGGGCATCCCTACTGGTAGTGTCTATGAGTGCTTTCCTTTACCTTCGTTTTCGCCATCAATGGGTTATAATTTGTGGCGGAATCGGAATAAAGTAATGCCCTGCCCGCAGCTTGATACTGCAAGGCAGGGCCTTAATTATCGGATAAGGATTACGCGATTACTTGCGAATCATCTTCTTGCCATTGACAATCACGATGCCCTTGTAGTCGTTGCCCACGCGCTGTCCGGAGAGGTTGTAAGCCTTGCCGTCGGAAACGGTCTTCACGGCGTTCACCTCGTTGATGGCGGTTGTGACAGGCGACTCGATGGGATAGATCTCATAGGTACCATTACCATTACCATTGTAGTAGGCAACAATACCCTTTACCACTCCATGCTGCTTGGCCTCGAACTTAAAGCCCTTATGGAAACCGTCGTAGAGCTGAACGTGGAACATTCCCTTTTGGGCATAGAACTTGCCTTCGTCCTCCATGATGTTGACATCAGTGAGCACCACCAGGTCTGAGACATTATCCTTCAACTCATTGATTTCAACAGCTTTGGGCTGTACGGCATCACCCATTTTGACGCTTACGCCATCGAGCTTGGTACCTGTGGTGGGAGCAGCCTGGACAGTGCCATTAAAAGTGGTCTTCTGAAGCTCTACAGAACCATCGAGAACAAGGTTGGCAACAGGAGCCATACCAACAGCTTTTTCAATCTGACTACCCTTGTCATAGACCAGCAGAGCGCCGCTGGCATCACGGGCGTAGATGGAAGTATTACCATTACCCGATTTCCACACATAGGTAATCTGAGCGTTGGTGAGCTTCAGGTTGGCAATGGTCTTGTCGGTGAGAGCCTTGAAAGCAGCGAAGTCGGCAGCCTCCTTGGGAGCGTTCTTTGTGAAAGTCTTCTCTGCCGTAGACACGGTCTCCTCTGTGATGGCATCGAGTTCCACCGCCTTCACCGTAGCAGTAGCGGTGAGCGTGAAGGGAGCCTTGTAGAGTGTGCGGGTATTCTCGCTCGTAGCGGGATCGGTACCGTCGATGGTGTAGTAGACAGGGTTATCCGTATTGCTCGGAGTGATGGTCACGGTAGTGCTGGCATCAAAGGGAGTCGTACCAGTGATGGTCATCTCGGCAGCAGTAACCTCAGGAGCCTTGGTCAGATAGAGCTCAGGCTTGTTTTTGTAGAGGGTTATGATGCCCGTAACTGTAGCCTTGGTGGCAGCTTTCACAGTGACATTGTTCAGATGGAAGCCATTGTAAACCTGCACGGAGTCGTTGCCCTGATAAGCATAGAAATTGTTACCCGACTGTGCAATCCGTACGTCAGTGAGCACCACGAGGTCTGACACATTGTCCTTAGCCTGGGCTGTTGTGATAGCCTTAGGAGCAGCGGCGCTGCCCGGGGTTGCACGGAGGTCGGTGGAGGTGGTGTTGTCGGTGAGACCAGCCTCGACAATTCCGTTGTGAGTCGTCTTCTTAAGCAGCAGGCTTCCGTTGATCACCATGTTGGCAATAACGTCATCAATAGCACCATTGTGGAACAGCAGCAGAGCGCCACTGGCATCACGGGCATAGATAGAAGTATTGTTGTTTTGTGATTTCCACACGTAGGTAATCTGAGCATCTGTGAGCTTCAGGGTGGCTACGGTGTTGTCAGCGAGAGCCTTGAAAGCAGCGAAGTCGGCAGCTACAGCCACTTCGTTCTTGGTGAAGGTCTTCTCAGCCGTTGCCACGAGTTTGTCGGAAGCATCGTATTCGGCAGCTTTCACTGTAGTGGTCTCGGAGAGCGAGAAGGGTGCAGCGTAGAGCGTGCGCGAAGTGCTGGTCTGAGGATCGGTGCCGTCGATGGTGTAGTACACCTTGTCACCGCCCTTGCTGGGCACTATGCTCACAGTGGTGCTGAGGTCGAAGGGAGTAGTGCCATCAATGGTGAGCTCAGTGCTTGTGGCCTCGCCCACGGTGACCTCGATCGATGAGCAACGTGTTTGAGCCTTTCCAGAGGTCAGTGATACAGTGGAAGAGTTGCCTTTCCATGTACCAACGTTATCTGTACCAGCAGTATATGTTCCAACCGATGCTTCAGTGATATTTCCAGGTCCATAGTCTGGCATTTCACAATTAAAAACGATCTTTTTGATATTTCCTGCAGTGGCTGTAAATGTAATAATATTACCCTGATAAATTCGGTAGTTAATTTTCTTTCCTGTAGGGGAGAAAGTTCCTAAATTAGAATTACTTCCGTTCGACAGTGATACTGTTACACCATCTTTTGTCAATGTGTGTTCAGCTTCACGATCCTTGCCAGCAGTGAACGTCACGACATTGTCGGCCCACGAAGCGCTTGCCACAAGCGTCATTGCAGCGACAAGCATAGTGCGTAAAACTTTGTTCATAAATGATAAGTTAAATTAGTATGATTAAGTATTTCATGGGCAAAGTTAATATATTCCTTTTTAAAAACCAAGGATTTGCCTTTGAAATTTTTACTAAATTTCGGGGGCCTGCCATACTTTTTACTTGTATTCCCCCTATTCTCTCTAAATATTTGCGGAGGCATGGAGAAAGCATGAGGAAGGAAAGGTGGCTGCGTTCTGCCCTTAGAGGTGTGTCCCGCGGGGCACTCACCCTAAGGCTTTCGATGTTCCGCCATATGCCGTAGCTATCTCCGCCATATGCCGTAGCTATCTCCGCCATATGCCGTACTTATCTCCGCCATATGCCGTAAATGTCTCCGCCATATGCCGTAGAATTGATAACCTGCCAGTTTGACCATCTGACCTACGGCTCTTTGACCATCTCAGCAGTGATACCTATCTTTAAAGTGTTCCTACCCAAGAAAACAGCAGAAAAAAGGTCCTGTGACGGACGCGGGTGAGGAAAAATGACTAACTTTGCACCGTAGAATTAAAAGAAAACCTCTAATCATGAGAAAACCCTATTTTCTAATCGTCCTCATGGCTACCTTTGCCATCAGCGTGAGCACACCCACTCAAGCAGCCGAATCGCTCAAGAGCATGGCAGCCACCTTCAAGAACATTCCCGACAGTCAAAAGCTTGCCGTCTACTGGTACTGGATGTCGGACAACATCTCGCAGGAAGGAGTGCGCCGTGACCTCGAAGCCATGAAGCGCGCCGGCATCAACCGTGCCTACATCGGCAACATCGGTGAGTCCACCATCCCCAAGGGCAAGGTGAAGCTCTTCAGTCCGGAATGGTGGAACGTGATGCACACCGCCCTGAAGACCGCCGGCGACTTGGGCATCGAGATTGGCATCTTCAACAGCCCCGGCTGGAGCCAGTCGGGCGGTCCCTGGATAAAGCCGGAGCGCTCCATGCGCTATCTGGCCTCGAAGAGCATCGAGATAGAAGGCGGCCGACTGTTCCGCGGAAAGCTGCCCGAGGTGGGACCAAAGGCGCAGGACGTGCGCGTGGTGGCCTTCCCCACCCCCGCCAAAAGCACCGCCTTCAGCTGTGCGCCGGCCCCCGATGGCAAGTCGCTGCTGTTCACGGCCGACCGGCCTGCCACGGTGCGCAGTCTGGTCATCCGTCCTCAGACCCGTCCGCAGCACTTTCGTGCGCAGCTGTTTCTGATAGAGAACGGTCGTGAGCGCCTGCTTCGCGACATTGACGTCGACCGCAGCAATCCCTCGACCAACGTCGGTTTCGTGCCCTATGCCCCCGTTGTGGTGAGCCTGCCCGCCACCATAGGTCAGCATTTCCGGCTCAGTCTCAGCACCGATGCCTCGGCAGTGGAGCAGGCTGTGCTGTCGGCCACGCCCCTGGTGGAGCGCTATGCCGAGAAGAGCTTCGAGAAGATGTTTCAGACGCCGCAGCCCCTATGGGGCGAATACATGTGGGCACAGCAGCCCGTCTACACCGGTGTGGCTGCCGACAAGGTAGTGGACATCACGTCGATGATGCAGCCCGACGGCACACTGGTCTGGAAAGCTCCTAAAGGCCACTGGACCGTGATGCGCACCGCCATGCTCACCACGGGGCAGACCAATGCTCCCGCCTCGCCAGAGGGAACGGGACTGGAGGTGGACAAGATGAGCCGCGAGCATGTGGCCTACCACTTCGACAAGTTCATCGGCGAGATTCTGCGGCGCATCCCGGCTCAGGACCGCAGGAGCTTCAAGGTGGTGGTGGAAGACAGCTACGAGACCGGCGGACAAAACTGGACCGACTCGCTCATCAGTCAGTTCACCGCCCGCTATGGCTACAGTCCGGTGCCCTATCTCCCCGTGCTGTCCGGAGTGGTAGTGGGCAACGAAGACATCTCCGACCGCTTCCTTTGGGATTTGCGCCGCTTCGTGGCCGACCAGGTGGCCTATGAGTATGTGGGCGGACTGCGCGAGGTGAGCCATCGGCACGGTCTGACCACCTGGCTCGAGAACTACGGCCACTGGGGGTTCCCCAGCGAGTTTCTGCTCTACGGCAGTCAGTCGGACGAGGTAGCAGGTGAATTCTGGAGCGTCGGCGACCTGGGGAACATCGAGAACCGTTGTGCCTCGTCGTGCGCCCACATCTACGGTAAGGCTAAGGTGTGGGCCGAGAGCTTCACCTGCGGCGGTCCCGACTACAGCCGCTATCCCGCCGAGATGAAGAAGCGCGGCGACCGCTTCTTCACCGAGGGTATCAACTCCACCCTGCTGCACGTCGACATGCAGCAGCCCGACGAGCGCGAGCCCGGCATCAATGCCCCCTACGGCAATGAGTTCAACCGCCATAACACCTGGTTCGGTCAGCTCGATGTCTTCGCCCGCTATCTGAAGCGCTGCAACTACCTGCTTCAGCAGGGCCAGTATATAGCCGACGCTGCTTATTTCATCGGTGAGGATGCCCCCAAGATGACCGGCATCCGACAGCCCGAGCTGCCACGCGGCTACTCCTTCGACTACATCAATGCCGACGTGCTCCTGCATCACGCCAATGTGATGGATGGGAAACTCGTGCTCGACAGTGGCATGAAATACAGCGTGCTCGTGCTGCCGCCCGAGGACACCATGCGCGCCGAACTGCTGACCCGACTCCAGGAGATGGTGGCCGACGGACTCGTGGTGGTGGGACGGAAGCCGCTGCGCTCGCCGAGTCTGCAGGACTATCCTGAAGCCGACATGGCCGTGGCCAACCTGGCCAACAGCCTTTGGAATGCCGAGGTGCCCACCGGTGCCCAGTGGCATCAATTCGGCAAGGGCCGCATCTATACGGAGGCATCGCTTGAGAAGGTGTTTGCCGACCTGAGGCTGAAGCCCGATTTCACGGCCGACAGGGATGCCGACTCGCTGCTCTTCATCCACAGGAGAATCGTCGGCAAGGATGCTTATTTCGTTTCCAATCAGACCGGTAGCGCACTTTCCTTCAAGGGTATCTTTCGCTCCACATCGGGACAGCCCGAACTGTGGAATCCCCAGACGGCTACGGTGAGCAGGATGCCCCAGTACGGCACGGTCGGGGGACAGACCACTGTGCCCATGCGGCTGGAGGCCTTCGAGAGTGCCTTCATCGTGTTCGACGGTCAGAACAGCGAGGCTACTGAGCCACTGGGGCCACACAACTACTTTGAGCCAAAGCAGATAACCGAGATGGACGGACCGTGGAGCGTGAAGTTCGACGCTGCCAAGGGCGGACCGGCTGAGACCGTGAAGCTGACAGCACTCTCCGACTGGGCGAAGTCGACCGACAAGCGCATCCGATATTACAGTGGTACAGCCCTTTACACCCACACCTTCAAGCTCCGCAAGAAGCCCACCTCTCCCGTGTTCATCGACTTGGGAAAGGTGATGGTCATGGCCAAGGTGAAGGTGAACGGGCAGTATGCCGGAGGCGTCTGGACGGCACCTTACCGACTCGACGTGACGAAATGGGTGAAGAAGGGCAAGAACACCCTTGAGGTGGAAGTGGTGAACAACTGGCGCAACAAGCTCATAGAGCAGGAGGCACTGCCGAAGACGGAGCGCGTCACCTGGCATCCCTATACCTACCTTAATAAGGACAGCGAGCTGCAGGAGTCGGGACTCCTGGGTCCCGTCAGGCTGATGCAATAGCAGCGCGGCACCGCTGTGGCGAGCTGAGATGAGGGCTGCCACGGCGGTCACAGCGACATCGAGGTGCCCAGTCTGTACAGCTTACGATTTTGCAGTAGCAGGCTTCAACGACTGCCGGTGCATCCTCCTTATTAGGTAGGCTGCACCGGCAGTCAGCGTGTAAATACTTACAATTGGTGGCTGCTGGCCTCCGTCATGTCGCGGAAAAGTAGTAACTTTGCGGATGAAAAGATTAAGGATATGAGACTTTCAGATTTACAGACAGGAGAGAAGGGTATTATTGTAAAGGTTTATGGTCATGGTGGCTTTCGCAAGCGCATCATCGAGATGGGCTTCATCAAAGGTAAGGAAGTCGACGTGCTGCTCAACGCCCCTTTCAAGGACCCTGTCAAGTATCGCATCATGGGTTATGAGGTGAGCCTCCGCCATAGTGAGGCCGCCCAGATTGAGGTCATCTCGCTCAAGGAAGCCCATGAGCTTGAAAGAAACCATACCGAAGAGAAGACACCCTCAATAGAAGTCGATGCTTCGGACCCCGATGAACAGGCACTCACTCCCGAGCAGCTCACTGAAGCCGCCGAGAAGAAACGCCACACCATCAATGTGGCCTTGGTGGGCAATCCCAACTGCGGAAAGACCTCGCTCTTCAACTTTGCCAGCGGTGCCCACGAGCGCGTGGGCAACTACTCGGGAGTGACGGTGGATGCCAAGACGGGCTATGCCGACTTCGAGGGCTACCACTTCGAGCTGGTCGACCTGCCCGGCACCTACAGTCTCTCGGCCTACAGTCCCGAGGAACTCTATGTGCGGCGGCAGCTCACGGAGAAGACCCCCGATGTGGTGATTAACGTCATCGACACCAGCAACCTGGAGCGTAACCTTTATCTCACCACTCAGCTCATCGACATGCACGTGCGCATGGTAGTGGCCCTCAACATGTTTGACGAGGCCGAGCAACGCGGCGACACGGCCAACCTCGACAAGCTCTCGGAGCTCTTCGGGGTGCCCATGGTGCCCACGGTGTTCAAGACGGGCAAGGGTGTTGACGAGCTCTTCAAGACCGTCATCCAGGTGTATGAAGGCACCGAGGGACAGAATCCCCACTTCCGCCATATCCATATCAATCATGGTCACGAGATAGAGCATGGCATCACCGACATGCAGGAGCATCTGAAAGCCGAGCCCGACCTGCGCTCGCGTTACTCCACGCGCTATCTGGCCATAAAACTCCTGGAGCACGACAAAGAGGTAGAGAACTATATCTCACAGTTTGCCGATGCCAAGGAGATACTGCGTCACCGCGACCATGCCGCGGCCCGCGTGAAGGAGGAGACCGGTGAAGACAGCGAGACAGCCATCATGGATGCCAAGTACGGATTCATCCACGGTGCTCTGGAGGAGGCCGGCTACGAGACGGGCCGGAAGAAGGACACCTACCATGTGACGCATCTTGTCGACCGCATACTCACCAACCGCTATGTGGGTTTTCCCATCTTCGTGCTCATCCTCTTCGTGATGTTCAGCTCTACCTTTGTGTTGGGACAGTATCCCATGGATTGGATTGACGATCTGGTGGGATGGATAGGCCGCGTCGTAGGCACCACCCTGCCCGACGGTCCGGTGAAAGACATGCTGGTGGACGGCGTCATCGGCGGCGTGGGCAAGGTGATAGTGTTTCTGCCCCAGATACTCATCCTCTATTTCTTCATCTCCTTCCTCGAGGACAGCGGCTATATGGCTCGCGCAGCCTTCATCATGGATAAGCTGATGCACAAGATGGGACTCCACGGCAAGTCATTCATTCCGCTCATCATGGGTTTTGGCTGCAATGTGCCGGCCGTCATGGCCACGCGCACCATTGAGAGCCGTCGCAGCAGACTCGTCACCATGCTCATCCTGCCTTTCATGAGCTGCGAGGCTCGTATACCTATTTATATATTAATCATCGGCACGTTCTTCTCCGTGCACTGGCAGGGCGCGGTCATGCTGTCGCTCTATCTCATCGGCATATTTGTGGCTGTCGTGATGAGCAAGCTCTTCACCCGCTTCGTCTTCAAGGGCGAGGACACTCCTTTCGTGATGGAGTTGCCCCCCTACCGCTTCCCCACCTGGAAGGCCGTCTGCCGGCACACTTGGGAGAAAGGCAAACAGTATCTGAAGAAGATGGGCGGCATCATCCTCGTGGCCACCATCATCGTGTGGGCCCTGGGCTATTTCCCCCACAACGACCAGCTCAGCGGAAAGGAGCAACAGGAGCAAAGCTACATCGGACATATCGGACGTGCCATAGAGCCCGTGTTCCTGCCGCAAGGCTTCAACTGGAAGCTGGACGTCTGCCTGGTGGCCGGTGTGAGTGCCAAGGAGATTGTGGCCTCCACCTTGGGCGTGCTCTATTCGACGGGCGATGCTGACGAGGATGCCGACAGCGATATCACCTTCGGCACGCTGCGGCGGGAGGTGCAGACCGACGTGGCAGAGCTTCACGCTATCCCCTATCAGGATGCAGGACCGCTGACCACGCTCACCTGCTACTGCTTCCTGCTCTTTGTGTTGCTCTACTTCCCCTGCATCGCCACCATTGTGGCCATTAAGGGTGAGACGGGCAAGTGGAAATGGGCCATCTTCACGGCCGTCTACACCACGGCTCTGGCCTGGATAGTGTCGGCCCTGGTGTTCCAAATCGGGCGTTTGATGCTTTAGATGCCGAAAGGAGAGCCGCGGAGGAGATTTCTCAAAAAAAGTAGGTTGATAATTTTGTCCTTAGGCTAAGATAGCGTATCTTTGCAGAAAATTACAATCAACTATGACAGGATTAATCGGACTGCTGGCTTTCATCGCCATTGCCCTCATCGCATGGGGAATAGCCGAGGCAAAGTACAAGAACATCACTTACGAACACTCTGAGGCTGAAAAGGAAGAGGCCGCACTGCTCGAAGAAGAGCGCAAGGAACATGGCGACAAGGAAATGAATATCCGCGACGTCATCAAGAATATCAGTTGTAAAGGCTATAAGGCAGTCTGAAGCCTTATAGCCTATTGTCTACAAGCAATCACCATCTAATTTAAATTTTAGATAACTATGATTATTTATTCTAAGGAAGTTGACAACATGTGCGTTGTCAAGAAGGGCGCTTACCATGGCCCAGCTCCAATCCCTGAAGAAGGCAAATGGATTCAGGCAAAGGAGATAAAAGACATTTCTGGTTACACTCACGGTGTGGGTTGGTGCGCTCCTCAGCAGGGTGCCTGCAAGCTCTCCCTGAACATCAAGGACGGCGTCATCGTGGAATGCCTTGTTGAGACCATTGGCTGCACAGGTATGACTCACTCCGCTGCCATGGCATCCGAGATTCTCCCCGGAAAGACCATCCTCGAGGCCCTCAACACCGACCTCGTGTGCGATGCCATCAACACGGCCATGCGCGAGCTCTTCCTCCAGATTGTTTACGGACGCAGCCAGAGTGCATTCTCTGAGAACGGTCTTGCTGTAGGTGCCGGCCTTGAGGATTTAGGCAAGGGCCTCCGCTCGCAGACCGGTACACTCTATGGCACACTCGCCAAGGGTTGCCGTTACCTGGAACTCACCGAGGGTTACATCACCAAGATGTTCCTCGACAAGGACGATCAGGTGTGCGGTTATGAGTATGTTCACCTGGGCAAGATGATGGAAGCCATCAAGAACGGCATGGATGCCAATGAGGCTGTGAAGAAGTTCACCGGCCGCTATGGCCGCACCACTGCCGACCAGGGCATTGTGAAATCTATTGACCCACGTAAAGAATAAGGAGGACCAAGCTATGATTAGAAAAGTTGTTTACGAGAGCCAGGAGCGCCGCGAGCAGAACGTCAACGCTGCTCTGCAGAAGTACGGCATCAAGAACCTGGAAGAGGCTAATGAGATATGCGACAAGCTGGGTATCGATCCTTATAAGATTTGCGAGGACACACAGCGCATCTGCTTCGAGAATGCCAAGTGGGCTTACGTGGCTGGTGCTGCTATCGCCATCAAGAAGGGTGTGAAGAGTGCTGCTGAGGCTGCCGAGGCTATAGGCGAGGGCCTGCAGGCTTTCTGCATCCCCGGTTCTGTGGCCGACGACCGTAAGGTGGGTCTGGGTCATGGTAATCTGGCTGCACGTCTGCTCCGCGAGGAGACCGAGTGCTTCGCTTTCCTGGCCGGACACGAGAGCTTCGCTGCCGCTGAGGGTGCTATCCGCATTGCCGAGATGGCTAACAAGGTGCGCCAGAAGCCGCTGCGCGTGATTCTTAACGGTTTGGGCAAGGACGCTGCTCAGATTATCAGCCGTGTCAATGGCTTCACCTATGTGAAGACGAAGTTCGACTATTTCACCAGCAAGCTGAACATCGTGGAGGAGATTCCTTACGGTAACGATCCTTCGCGTCTGAAGGTGAAGTGCTATGGTGCTGACGATGTGCGCGAGGGCGTGGCCATCATGTGGCACGAGAATGTGGATGTCTCGATTACGGGTAACTCCACCAACCCCACACGCTTCCAGCATCCTGTGGCAGGCACCTATAAGAAGGAGCGCCTCGCAGCCGGCAAGCCTTACTTCTCAGTGGCTTCCGGTGGTGGCACGGGCCGCACGCTGCATCCTGACAATATGGCCGCCGGTCCTGCTTCTTACGGCATGACCGACACGATGGGCCGTATGCACAGTGATGCTCAGTTCGCCGGTTCCTCTTCGGTTCCTGCACACGTAGAGATGATGGGCTATCTCGGCATGGGTAACAACCCGATGGTGGGTGCTACGGTTGCCGTGGCTGTGCAGACTGACCTGCTGCTGAACAAGAAATAAGCGTTTGCGCTGATATATGCTGAAGCCAGACTCCTCTCTGAGAAGCCTGGCTTTTTTATGGCAGCTGCCACTCACATCGAACGGTCGGGAAAGGCTGCGGACGGTTAGGGTTCGATAATGTTGGGCGTGAACCATGACCTGTCATTCGGTGAGTGGTGATTGCCAGAACCTGAAGGTAATATCATGAAACTGTCCGTGACGGTCGAGCTGATAGAGTCTTTGGTTGGTGGTGGGCGACTTGAGCGGTCCTAAATGCCGGATATAAGGTCCAATCTTGATATAGTCGAAGTTCTCGGGCTCTATCTCCGGTGAGAGGCGCAGACGACCACTGTACCACCCTACCTTATAATAAGGATAGGCGTGACGGATGTAGGCTGCTGTCTCGTTGACCGCTGCGGGGTCGGAGTCGCCTCCCATCAGACAGATGCAGGTGATGTCGTGGCCATACTGATTGACAAAGTTGTCGACGGCCTTTCGGTCGAGCACATCACCAATGTCCTCCCACAGATACGTGCTATGGCATCCCGGACAGTGGCAGGGACATTGGGTAATATTGATGGCCAGCGTCGTCTCGTCGGGTATCTCCTGGAATACGATGCCCGTGTTGAGGTATTTCAGCATTCTTCTTTAATCAGTGATGTGACAGGATGCCACGTTTCCACTTCATTCCCTGCTTTCGCTTTCAGCCACACGCTCGTACTCCTTCTCGCCGGCATAGAACCTGCGATGCGCCTCCTGCTGACGCGCCTCGGAGAAATTGCTCACTCGTTTCAGATAGCCGATGATACGAGTCATATAGTCGACGTTCTTGGAATGGCAGACAGGACATTCCTTGAGATAGCGCTTGTCGATATGTCCGCAGTCGTTGCATATCGTATTGGGGATGTTGTAGGTGAAATAATTGCAGCCTTCCTTGGCCGCTACCTTGAAGAGCTGCCGGTACTGAGCTTGGGAGAGATGTTCTTCCAGGTTCATATGCAGTGCCGAACCGCCTGTGAGATGCTCAATGTAAGGAGCACCGTGGAGACGGAACTTGTCGACGATGTCGACCGTGTCGTCCTCAACGACATAGAAATAACTGTTATAGCAGTCGCGTGGCACAAAGTAACCGTCCTCACGGTCCCATTTGGCATGCTTCACACCGACATTCTCAGCCGGAATCATCTCGCAGTTGAACATCGCCTCTTTGGAACGGTATTTCTTGTTGTAGGTCTCGATAAGTGAGAGGATGCCTTGGACGAAATGCTTGTAGTCTTCGTTTGGCGTAATGCGGAGTCCCATGAATTCAGCTGCCTCCACCAGGCCATTGATACCGATGGTCAGATATTGTCGACTGATATTGATATAGCCCGCATCGTACAAGGGCAGCATTCCGTGACGCTGCAGCTCCTTGACATTCTCGTTGTAAGCCAACTGCACCTTGTGGCAGAGGTCAACGATGGAAGCGAGATACTGCAGGTAGTCGATGTGATGATTGACAGCATATTGGATGCATCGGTTCAGGTTGATAGTGAGCACACTCTTGCTGCCTGTCGACACACCTCCGGCGCCGAGTGTGTAGCTGAAACCGTTATCGGTTATCTCATTCCTCAGTCGGCAGCAGCTGCTCAGCGAATCGGCATTGTCGCTCAAATAAGTAAAGAAGCTGTGGCCTTCGGCATACATGTGGGATGCAAAGTCGGCCCATTCCTCATCCTTGCAGTCGCCATTCTCAGTGAGCATGGCCATGGTTTCCACCGGAAAGGTGAGTACGGCTCGCGTGCGCTCCTGATTGAACCATGTCATGAAGCGTTTCTGCAACCAGTCGAGGCCTGACCAGTCGGGCTGGCTGCCGTCGGGAAAATAGAAGTTGGAGAACAGACTATCAAAGTAATACCTGTCATAGTAAGAGATGTTCCAGAACACGGCTTGATAGTTGCGGGCTCCGGTGGGCTGATTGAGTGAGTAGACAATCTGCTCGAAACAGTCGGTGATGACTTTGTCAAGCGTGCGCTGCTTCAAGCTCATGTCGACAATGTCGTCAACGTGCTTATAGTATTCCTTGCCGTATTCCTTACCGATGAAGTAGTTCATGTACATCAGAAACTCCGGTGTGGCGCAGGCTCCTGACAGCATGCTGCTCACCATGAATACCATATTGATGAAGCCTCCGCAAAAACTCTTCAGATTGGTTGGCGCAGTGGAATTGCCACCAATGCTCGTTGTCCCTCCTATGAGCCATGGGTACATTGTGATGCTGGCGCAATAGGGAGCCAAAGATGTCTCGTCGTTCTTGTAGATGAAATGCTGATTCAACCGGTTGAGGTATTCGTCGGCAAGTTCCTTACCGTACATCTGCTTGATTCTGTCGGTCAGAAGGCGTCGGTTCAGTCGGATGAAGCTTTTCTTTGGCAACTCACCGATGAGCGTAGCAATGTTCTTGTGCTCCACGTTTGCATTGGCATCGTACTTCGAACCTGTTGCTGCATTCTCCGCACTCATGTAGTCTGTGAGAAACTTTAACTTGTCAACAGTGTCACGATCTTCTTGGTGTTCCTGTCGGTAAAGGATAAACGACTTAGCTACTTTGTAGTGACCCTCTTCCATCAAAGCTGTCTCTACTTGGTTCTGAATGTCTTCAACCTTTATTCCATCTGTTAGTTGTAAGTGGCTAAGAATCTTGGAGACTACGGACAAATCCGTAGCTTCGTCTACTGCTGTGAATGCCTTGATGATGGCATTCATAATCTTGTCTAATGAGAATCTCTCCTTCTTGCCGTTACGCTTTGTAATAGTAAATCTTTGAATATCCATCGTTCGTATATTGGTTTATTGTTGACTGAATTGGGTAACTTTCTAAGTGATATTATGAGATAAGTTTTCTATTATGGATAACTTTACCTGCTGAATCTGCTTGCAAAGTTACTAAATTAGTTTGGTTCATAGGCAGAATATCACAAGAAATTGCTCAGAAAATACGGCAGCTACGTGTGCCGCAGTCAGGCTATAGGGAGGATGGAGAGAAGAATAAAATATTGAGAACAGGGATGATGCCACCCCTGAAAACACAGGGGTGGCTTACGAAATAAGCCGGAACAAAGGGAAGAACTACTCTTCTATTTCAGAGAGACTCCGTGCAAAGTTGCGCAAAAAGTTAGAGGTAGTTTCAACCGGTGCATAGGCCACATAGCGCATACTTCGGCGGAGATTACGGCGCATCGCCTTGGAGTTGTTCTTCACGAATCCGGTCTTGCTTTGTCTGAAATGCCATTCCTCGGCCGTGTCCTGTGCAGTATGCGTGAGACTGCGTAGCGTGAGTTTCCCGGCGGCGGGTTCAGTGCGTTGCACGAAGGGTATCTCATCTTGTTCAAAATTGAACACTGCTATGAGGATGCTGCCTTCAAGTTGGGCGAATCGCTGGATGTGCAAATCACTCAACCAATTATCGAGCTTTACAAAGTCCACCTTGTCGCCTTTCATCCTTAAGAAGCTGCCTATTTCAAGTATTCCTCTCAAGGAGATACCCGAATTTAGAATGCAGTCCAGGTTCTTCACAATAAGATCGAGTAGTTGAAGTGCCTCTAACGAGGTGTCGATAGCGTGGCGCTCGGAGGTACGTATGTGATGCAGACGTCGGTTCAAGAACCGGTTGCTCAGTGTCGATTCCTCATGGAACGCCTTTCGCTCGGCTTCCTCGTTCGCGTCGGCTGCTGTGAGAAGCTCTTGAAAGATAACTTTGGGTATCACCTGTCCCTCGTCATACTGATGATTGCGAATTCCCTTGGCAGCGATGCCCAGCACGTGCTGTGATTCCAGCATTTTAATGAGGCGGTGCCACTTGAAAAGCGACATGGGCTCAAGGGTGACATACTCATTGAGTGCCCCCGAGCGTAACAGACGGAAAAAGTTTCGCTTGATGATATCCATAGACTTATCAACTATAGCGTTTCGGATAACGTAATATCACTGCGAGCACGGCCGCGATGCCGATGGCAAACGGATAATAGAGATAGGGCATTATCTGTACGGGATTGAGACTGGCGAGTCCGGCAGCCATTAGCAACTGCGCGCCATAGGGAATGATGCCCTGCATGGCACAGGAGAAGGTATCCAGAATGCTGGCAGCCTTCCGGTTGTCAACCCCGTATCGGTCGCCTATCTGCTTTGCAATCCCTCCTACGGTAATGATGGCCACGGTGTTATTGGCCGTACAGATGTCCACGACGGCAACGAGGAAACCGATGGCGAGTTCGGCACCGCGCTTACCATGCACATGCTGGGTGAGGCGTTGGATGACAAAGTCGATGCCCCCGTTTTCGCGTACAATCTCCAAGAGTCCTCCGGCCAGCATCGTGATGATGATGAGCTCGCCCATGGAGAGGATGCCGTCTCCCATCGCCTTAAACCACCCGAACAGATCGTAGGTGCCTGAGGATATGCCGAGGATGCCCGTGAGAATGAGACCTAAGGTGAGGACAGCCATAACGTTCATTCCGCATATGGCAGTGACGAGTACCGCCACATAGGGAAGGACTTTCAGAAACGATATCTCACCGACATGTGCGGGCGAATGCATGCCGGCACCCATGAAGATGTAGAGGATGAGTATCACAAGAGCAGCAGGAGCCACGATGAAGAGGTTCACCCGGAACTTGTCGCTCATCTTGCAGCCCTGTGTACTGGTGGCCACAACGGTGGTGTCGGAGATAAACGAGAGGTTGTCGCCGAAGAACGCGCCACCGGTGACAACGCCTACCATCAGTGCCACATTAGCCCCGATTTGGGTGGCAATGCCAGCCGCAATGGGGGCTAAGGCCACGATGGTGCCCACACTGGTGCCTATCGACAGCGAGATGAAACAGGCCGTGATAAAGAGACCGGCCAGGAGAACATTACCCGGAAGCGCATAAAGCGTGAGGTTCACGGTGGCATCGATGCTGCCCATCACCTTGGCTGCATTGGCAAAGGCACCGGCAAGGACGAATATCCACAGCATGAGCATCATATTCTCGGTGCCCGCACCACGACTGAAAGCCGCAATACGCCGGCTTAGCGGATAGCCACCCGACACGGCGATGGCATAGATGCTCGAAATCAGGAACGCCACCGTGATGGGCACCTTATAGAAGTCATGCGCGATGATGGAGACAACAAGATAGAGCCCGATGAAGAGCAAGAGCGGACTCAAGGCAAACAGCCCCCGCCGAGTGGAAATCCGTTTGCCCGACGACTGACCTGCGGCTGTAACGGCCTCGCCACTTTCTGCTTGAGTTACCCCAGTCGGCCGCACAGCTCCATTTGTACTTTCTCTGTCATCGATATCCATCTGACAACTAACAGATTATAATGTTAATATTCATCGTTTACTTCCTTCAGTATTCGTTTAAAGCTGAGTCCGGCGGTAGAAGTCTATATTCTCCTTCGTCAGCAGCTCTATGGGCATATAGTTCACGGGGTCTACCTTTCGCTTGAGTACGATGGCCTTGAAGAGTGCGTCGACACTGCTATAGCCTTGCTGATAGGCATGCTGGGCGATCAGGAAGGAGATGCTCCCCTGGCGGATGCACTCCACATTCTTTGCCACCATGTCGTAGCCCATTATCTGGATGTCGCGCCGGTTGGTGCGTAACAGAAAGGTGCCGACAACGTGCGCTTTTGAGCCCAGTGTAATGCAGTTGTGCACGTCAGGGTGGGCCGTAAAGAACTTCTCCAGCATCTCGTCGTATTCTTTCCGGCTCGATTCGTAGGGCAGATCAAGCTCCTCTATTGTGATTTCGGGGAAATGGTCGCGCATGTAATGCCGGAATCCCACTTCGCGGTTCATCTGCTGCTTACTCGTCACCTGCCCATCCTTGGTCCGCTTCACGAGCAATATCTCTTTATCCTGACTGGCAATGAGCATCAGCATCCTCGCAGCAAAGTAGCCGCTGCTGAAAGAGTCCTGACCAAAGAAGGCCAACGGGCGAAGGTCGGGCATATAGGAGTCGAGCATCACAAACGGAATGTGGCGCTCGTGCATCTGATCGGTGAAAGTACGGGTCGTCTCCAAATCGGCCGGCACCACAACCACGCCATCGGGATTGGCTTCCAGACATTGTGTGGCTGCTGCGATGAAAGCCTCCTTGTTGAAACGCTTATAATACAGAAACTTCACGTCGATGTGGAAGTCGCGCCGCGTTTCCATAGCCTTGCGGGCACCATCCTCTATCTCGTCCCAATAGGCCTCGTATTCATGCTCGGGGATAACCATATAAAAGAGGTAGGAGCGGTTGTAGGCCAAAGCGCTGGCATACACATTGGGTTGATAGTTCATCTCCATAAGAGCTGCCTCCACCTTCTTGCGCGCCGGCGCCGATACGTTCGGACGATTATGAAGCACTCTGTCAACGGTTCCTACCGAAACACCCGCCTTCTCGGCGATATCCTTAATACGAATCTTTTCTTTCATGTCCTTGACTTACCTTAAACTTGCTTTACACCTATATGCTCTAATCTTCTGCAAAATTAATAAAAAAGCGATGATTGTGCGCACGCACAGCACCTTTTTTTGACATGCTGTGCACTTTTTCCCTTGAAGTGCGCCGGGTATTAGCCAAAAATAGAGTAACTTTGTCACTACGATGAAACAAAAGAGCATCTACTCTCGCATCCTTATCCTATGGCTGGGCCTGCTGACACTGGCCTTTGTGGGCTGCACGCCTGCGTCGAAACAGGAAGTCGACGACCTCAACAGGAAGGCTTACGACTGGCACTACCGCAACCTCGACAGTGTTGCTGTGTTTGCCCGCCGTGCTTTGGCTCTGTCCGATGATTATAGCAGCGGTAAAGCCGAGGCACTCAACAACCTGGCCTTTGCTTATATTGGCCGTATGGAATACGACCAGGCCTCCCGTTTGCTCAAGCAGGTGCGAAAAGAAGCTGACAACCAAGTGGAGCTGCTCATCGCCGACATTCAGATGATGCGCCTCTGTCAGAGACGCTCCTATAATAAGGACTTCTACGACTATCAGCTGTCGGCCAGTCGGCGTATTCACCGCATAGAGGAAGAGGCCAGCCTGCTTGACGCCCATCAGCAGTGCCGAATGATTTATGCCCGTACGGAGTTTGACATCGTGGCCTCCACCTATTTC
>Ga0256406_1000683_pt1 | contig 59748 bp, 45 predicted proteins | sample RumenRJG_03DNA_FD_185986 | JGI IMG/M metagenome (GOLD analysis project Ga0256406, IMG submission 185986) | Bovine rumen microbial communities from Lethbridge, Alberta, Canada - RJG_03 | ecosystem: Host-associated > Mammals > Digestive system > Stomach > Rumen | place: Canada: Alberta | collected... | reverse complement strand
TTCAACATATTCATGAAATGTCCCTTTTGCATGGCTCCTAATTCCAAGTCTAATATAGCCATCATGAGGAGTTTCAACCGGGTCTTCATATCTTGTCACAAGCTCTGCCAACTTACGCTGTTCCCAATCATCCGTGAACCCTTTGAACCTTATGCGCGGTGTTTTTCTATCTGTCATGATGCACCTCCAAGCAACTTCTGCAGCTCATGGATTCCGGCCATATCGGCGTCGGAGCCGGTGAGGTCTGAGAGCATGGCGGCAAGAGAAGCTTCCGTGGATCTGATTTCTTCTTCGAGGTCGCTCATCGTAACAGAATATTTTGTGGTCAATTGCTGGATATCCTTTGTAAATTCATCTATCAGATCCCCTGCGAGTTCAAGAGTTCCCGAAAGGATCGGAGCGGCCCATTTTTCGTGCAGGAGCTGGCGGACTTCACCTTTGGATAACTTCTCAATCGTATCTTTTGTTTTGAGATGCAGAGCCTCTCCGTCGTTTCGAATCTCACTCTTGAGTTTTTTCTCTGTGGCGCTCAGCTTTTCGGCATTCTGCAGAACAGCAATGAGATCCGCATTTGCAGAACGGTCTTCCTTTAATACCCGGATGACAGGCTTGATATTCTTTATAACAAAAGCGGCATTGGTATCGTTCAGAGCGTCGGAAATTGTTTCTTTATCGTCTTCGCTCAATGATTCCAGAAGGGAGTCGTATTCTCCGGGAATTTCAGCGAGTTCTTCCTGTTTTGAGCGGAGCAGATCAAGGTCGTCTTTCAGTAAAATTTTCTGAACCAGGTCAAAGGGAAGAATATGCCCCTTCCATCCCTCCTGAACCTCGGCGTCCTTGCCGTTTTTCTTTTTCTGGACCATATTCGGATCAACCTTTGTTACGGCTTCCATGCCTTCGGCCTGGATTAGTTCGAGGTCGCCGGATATGATTGTGTACTGTGTTTCAAAGATCTCATAAGCCTGATACGGGTCAAGGAGCGGAATATCAGAAAAACGCCGGAAGATATCTGCCGTAATCGCAGCTTCCGTTTTTGCGGAATTCAACGACTCGGCCTCATCAATCAGGAGATGGTCGAGATGATCTCCGAAATCAGCGAAAGCACCCTTAAACTTTTCAAGGAATTCCTTCACATCTGTATTCGCAAGAATGGCAGATTTTATATCCCGGACGGAGAGAGTTACGTATTCGCCGTCTCCTTGAAATAGCGAAGATCGAAGAGACGGGAACACGTCCCAGTACCGGTCAAAATCGTGGAGCTCTTTTGCCGGGATTCCACCGAACATGGAAGCGTAGATATCATAGCTTTCAGTGGCTTCGGATGAGTCTACGTATCTCGGAATATTGAGGTTGTAATCATTCGCTCGTATTTCCTCGCGGCTAATCGTTCTGGAATATTTTTCGATTGTTTTCCGGTCCCGCACCGTATCAACAATTCTGCGGATGTCAGACGCACGAAGCTTGTTATTTTTCCCTTCTTTTGTGAAGCCCTTCGAGGCATCGATGATCAGAACGTCCGTATTGTCGCGCTTCTGGCGCAGCACCATGATGATCGTCGGAATGCCGGTACCGAAGAAAATATTTGCCGGGAGCCCGATGATGGTGTCGATGTTGTTCTGCTCGATCAGATTTTTCCGGATCTGTCCTTCCTCGCCGCCGCGGAACAGAACACCGTGCGGAAGGACGATGGTCATGATGCCATCCGGCTTCAGATGGTACAGGTCATGGAGCAGAAACGCATAGTCGGCCTTTGATTTGGGAGCGAGCCCGTAACGGGAATAACGCGGATCATTTTCCTTTCCGGATGGATCCCATCTCTGAGAATAGGGCGGATTGGAAACAACGGCGTCCACGTAGAGAGGATCATATGTGCCGACCGGGTCTGATTCATCGAAGTACGGCCAGTCTTCCTCCAGGGTATCGCCGTTTCTTGTGACGATATTGTCGGGAAGGATGCCTCGCATGACAAGATTCATCCTTGTGAGGTTATACGTGTTGGACTTAAGCTCCTGCGCGTAATAGCGGATGCGGTTGCTGTCGTCCATATACTTGGCGGTTGTCTGACCGATATTTATAAGGAGGCTTCCGGAACCTGAAGTAGGATCGTAGATTTTGATTTCCTCGCGGCCTTTCAGATGGTTTGCCACGATTTCGGACATCAGCAGGGAAACTTCATGTGGCGTATAGAATTCACCGGCTTTTTTTCCCGCATTTGCCGCAAAATTGGAGATCAGATATTCGTAGATGAAACCGAGAACGTCATAATCCTGCTTCCCGTGCATCGGAATCTCATCGATCAGCTGAATCAAGTCGCTGACGGATTTGGTCTGAGATTTTGTGTTTTCACCGAGCTTGGAAAGCCCGGTTTCCAGTGTGTTGAAGATGCCGTCAAAGACTTTTTTGTGTGATTCAGAGATCAGGCGGGTAAAAGAGGAGAGGGCGGTGCGGACATTGTCCACGGAGAAATCTGATCCCATGTGAATCCAGGTTGAGAAGAGATCCTTATAGGCAATGAAGTATCCGAGACTTCGCTGAGCATTTCGGACGGTCTCTTCGTCGTCTTCATTGACATATTCCCGGATATCTTCTTCGGTGTATTCTCTGGCAAGGAGCCATTGCTCTTCTCGGTCAGAGAGATACTTGTAGAAGATGAAGCCGAGGATATAGTCTTTGTATTCATTTGCCTCGATCTTGGACCGCATACGGTTAGCGGACTCCCAGATCTTTGCTGCGAGCTGCTGCTTGTTCATTTATATTTTCTGCCTTTCTGGCGTAAGGCACCGATAAGGTCATGAAAATTGCGGTGCTTTCGCTCTTTCTACTATTTTCGATTCTTACTTAAATCCAATCGGATTTCCTGTGCTGCTTTCTATCTTAAACCAGTTCTGGTGGAGGTTGCAAATGCTTTGATTGCGAGGTGATTTATTTCACATATTTCTATTGCATCAGAAGATAATATGCGATATAAATTCATGAGTATAGAAAAAAACAGCATCTGCAGCAGTCGCAGCTTGCTGAGATGGTAGGTGTCCGGCGTGAAACAATAGGAAAACTTGAGAACGGAAAGTATAATCCATCCTTAAAGCTTGCGATGGATATTGCAAAAGTCTTTCATGTGACTGTTGAGGATATTTTTTTCTTCACCGACGACGAAGAGGATGATGAGTGAAAGCTCTGACATAAAGCGGGACGGAGCTGATGCTATTTACGGGGAATGATACGGCTGAAGCACAGGGCGTGGAGAAGGTGGGCACATGATATTATGGACGATACAACCGGAAGATGTGTATCAGGAGATTCAGGACACTGGTGTATATCACTGTGATATAAGCAGAGGAGCTATGCGGGAATTACTTCCTGAGTACGATTGGCTTGTGGAACAGATGAAAAAGCGTATCGGGCTGCCGCCAGAAGGAGTTACATATCCTGTATGGGCATGGTACCAATGGGAAGGGAAAAGGAAAAAGCCGGATCTCAGGCGTGAACGTTGGGAATGTGGTTTACGTGGGGATATTTACTACAGATTGACAATAGAAATACCAGATGAACAGGTTCTTCTTTCGGATTTCGATATGTGGAGCATTATCCTGCTTCACGGTTTGCTGTCTACAACTGAGGCAGAGAATACACAACTTGAAAAACGATACAATGCTCTTGCCCCGGAAGAGCAAAAGAGTATGCGTGATAAGAACTGGGAAGGGGTCTTTGATATTTCTCCTCTTCATAACGAATGGATGACACGAGGGGAGTCAATTCAGGCAACATTTTGGGAATTGCGGCGAGAGCAGATAAAGGGAGCACGTTCTTTTAAGGCTATGTCTGTTTATCCGTAATTTTCCGGAAGGCCACACATCTCTGCAAGGTCACGCTGAGAAAAGTTTAGATTATGGCGCTGGTCAATCATGGCGCTGACAATCTTAGCTATTTCTTCGACTTCATCAATATCCCTTCCGATTTCGGGATTTGATTCACGTACGTGGTTTTTATAATCGTTCCATGTTGCCATAGCATTCACCTCTTTTCATGCCGTGATTTCCAGTCGTCTCTTTCGGCAAGAGTCTGATTGATCTCACGTTGGGGAGTCTTCTGGGCAGACGGCGTTCAGTATTATGTCACAAATGCGAACAGCGGGTACAACGGCGATTTTGAATCCGCAATAGGAGGAAGAGAATTTTCTATGACAAGAATACTTTTTGTCTGCCACGGCAATATCTGCCGTTCCGTGGCGGCACAGTACATTTTTCAGGACATGATTAACAGAAGACAGGTTGCCGATCGGTTCCTTGTGGACTCCGCAGCGACTTCGGCGGAGGAGATCGGGAATCCGGTGTATCCGCCGATGGAGCGTGCGCTCCGGCAGATAGGAGTCCCCATAGGGAATCATGTGGCGAGGAGACTGCGGAAAGCGGATTATCCGAAGTATGATCTGTTTATCGGAATGGACGAGGAGAATGAATATTTTATGAGGCGCATTCTCGGAGAAGATCCGGAGAAGAAGGTCCACTTTCTGATGGAGTATGCGGATCAGCCGGATAAACGGATTGAAGATCCCTGGTACACAAGACAATTCGATCTTTGTGTATCAGAGATTACAGAAGGGTGTATAGGGCTTCTGGAGCACCTTACCGGTCAGAATCCGGATCCGTTCCGGACCTGACCGGCCGGCTTCCGGTGTTTCATCAATTTTCCACCCAGGAGACACAGAAGGACGCCGACAATAATAAAGACTGATCCGGCGGCAAAGGAAAGGCCGACTGTTTCATGGAAAAAGATTACCCCCATAACGGTGGAGGTCAGCGGCTGAATCGGATAGAGTGCCGAGCAGTTGCTTGCGGGAAGCACAGCGAGTCCCTGGTTCCACAGGATATAGGAGATGCCCGTGCAGAAAACGCCGAGATATAAGAGACCTGCGATCACACCACCGTTGAGGTGAATTGTGGAATGGGTCAGGACGTGTTCGATCAGCGCGAAGATGAATTCGCATACTGTGGCTGCGCCTATGGCATTTCTTGTGATGACGAGCGGATTGTATTTCGCAAGTCCCTGTCGGGTAAGGACGGAGACGAGAGACCACAAAAGGACGGAAACAAGCGACATCAGGATACCCGGCAAGTTGATATTTCCTCCTGTTCCGAGGATCAGATAAACACCAAACACTGCCAGAAGAATGCCGAGGATTTTGTTGCCTGTCAGCTTTTCGTGAAGAATCGGTACGGCCATAAGGGAGATGACGACCGGATTGATGGAGTTGATAAGGGAAGCCATCGACGAACCTGCGTATTTGGTCCCCAGGAGCTGTATGCCGACGCCGATAGCGTAGCCGAGGACACCTATCAGGATGACGTATTTCCATCCATGACTGTCTATTTTTGTGCTATGTCCCTGTTCATCTGTTCCGTCCGGATTCCACTTGCGGCTATCGGCTTTCACAATAATGCTCAGCGCGATGAAGGCAATCGCAAACCGGCAGAACATAACAGCAAAGGTTGGCATATAGTGAAGGACGACAGAGCTTACCACATAAAGACTTCCCCATAACGCAAATACAAGAACAAGGCCGATATAAGCGGCTGCGTTTTTTTTCATTGGTATTTCCTCCTCATTATTTTCACAGACCCTTATATTAGCACAAACAGAGAAGACTGGAGCACTGTTTCTCATGATTTTTACATGCCTGCACGAAATGGCGCTTGCAACGGTGCAGTATCAAGGAGGTGGCTCACTGTGGAAAATCGAGTCACAGTCCGCGCACCGTGCGCTGCTTATCGTTGTAATGCGTATCGAACATCTGTGACTGGATTTGTTCCCTGCCACCGGCGGTTATTCCGCTTGCGGCATTCCTTTTTCTCAGTTCTCCGGGTGTGCAGCTGAACTTTTCGCGGAACAGACGACGGAAAAGCTTGTAGTTGCTAAAACCGTGTCTGCTGAGGATCACATTCAGGTGCAGAGTTGTGTGAATCAGATCTTCATATGCATACGACAGGCGCACGTCATTCAGATATTCCAAGTAGGTCTGCCCCATCAGGCGCTTGAATTTTCGACAGAAATATTCCGGCTGAAGGTGTACGAGAGAGGAGACCGTTGCGATGGAGATTGGCTCCATATAGTGATCGCGGGTGTAATCAATGACCGGTGTGAGGGCATCCAGCATTTTCTCTGAGGCGGGCAGCGCCATAGGAGCCACCGGCACACGGAAATTGTGATACAGCTCAAACAGGAGCTCAAAAAGGAGACTGTTGAAGCGCAGGGAGCCGCCCTCCGGCTGGATATCCTCGACTACCGCCATGTTCTCCAGGACTGTTTTGAGCTGCATGAGCTTTGTCTGGTGTCTGGGATCGGAATTATGTGTTTCCAGATCGAAATAGCAATGTTCAAAGTCCGGTATATAGCGGCTGAGAAAGGCTGCCGGGAATTGGACAAGGATGGAGTCATTGCCGAGACTCCCGTTTGTGGAGTGGATAACGCGTGAGTTGACGATAACGCAGTCGCCCTTATCCAGACGCGTCTCATGACCGTTCTGTGTGACGAACAGCGTCCCGTTTGTAATATAGATCATTTCCAGGGAATTGTGCCAGTGGCGCTCCGCGATATCATAGGAATCGTGGAAAATTTCGAAAAGGACATCCCGGTCCGGATTCGTGTGTACAATTTCATGTGTGACAGAGGAACTTTTCATTTTTAAAATTCCTTTCTTTGAAGCGACACAATTCTGCTTTACTATTTCTTAGAAGTGACGCAATTCTGCTTTCTCATTTCTTTGAGAATATCACATCGCCTGTTTTCCTTCAATTCATAATAAGTCAATATCGACCTCTTTTTTGCACAGAAAAATATCTGTGCGAGACTTCTTTTCGGAAGTATGATGACGACAGTTAGAAAAGCAGCGGAGGCTTAAGACATCCTTAGTCGAAAAATAATAGTATTGACGGCATTTTGTGAGGAGGAAAGGGAATGAAGATCAAGGGAGTGAATCTCGGCAACTGGCTCGTCCTTGAAAAGTGGATGAATCCGCATCTGTTTGACGGGACGACCGCGGAGGATGAGTATTATCTTCCCAGGCAGCTGTCTCCGGAGGTTTACCGGGCGAGAATTCAGATTCACAGAAGCGAGTATATCACAGAGCGGGACTTTGTGACGATTGCTTCGTGGGGGATGAATACAGTAAGAATTCCGGTTCCGTATTTTGTATTCGGCGACCGGGAGCCGTTCATCGGATGCGTGGAGGAACTGGATCATGCCTTCAACTGGGCGGAGAAGTACGGGCTGAAGATCCTGCTGGACCTTCATACCGCGCCGGATTCTCAGAACGGATTTGACAACGGAGGCATCTGCGGAGTATGCAAGTGGGCGACGGAGCCGGATGAAGTCGAATTCGAGCTCTCCGTGATTGAACGTCTTGCAGAACGGTACGGAAAACGGCCTGGTTTATGGGGGATAGAGCCTCTGAACGAACCGGTGACTCCTGAAATTTACAAGGTGTTTAATGTGGAGAAGCGTTATCCTCCGGTGGAGCCGGAGATGGCAAAAGACAATGCGCCGGTCAGCTGGGATTTTTTGTACGATTTTTATCGCGAGGCTTACCGAAGGATCCGGAGGCATGCAGCCGAGGACAAAATTGTCCTCTTCCACGATGGATTTGACATTCATCGCTGGAAGGAGTTCTTTGCGGATCCGCAGCTGAAGCAGGTTGCGCTTGACACGCATCAGTATTTGATGACGGCAGAAATGTGCGGATGTCCTCAGACAACGGAGGGGTATTTGGATTATATCAGAAACCATTATGCGAAGGATATGGAAGAGGTACAGCAGTACGTGGATGTGCTCTGCGGAGAGTGGTGCCTATTCAATTCGCTTGCGACGGGGACCGACACGCATGGAGGTCAGTCCGTACTGAACGGGGATGAAATCGGGAGCGGAAGCAGCGAAGCTTTCACACCGGAGCAGAAAAAAGAAATTTACCTGCCAATCGCAGAGGCACAGCTGGAAGCGTGGGGGAAGGGAAGCGGCTATTTCTACTGGAACTACAAGCTCCTTATCGATACGGTAAACAGGGCCGGATGGATTGGCTGGGATTCCTGGGATCTCGGAAGATGCATTGATTTCGGCTGGTTTCCAATCAAGAAATGATCTAAGAGCAAAGAAATAATTTTTTGCCAATTTGCTCGCGGACATCAGTGTAAAGATTGTGATTTGATGAAAATCTCGTAGCAACGAGAAACGTATCACAGAATGAACAATGCGTAACGAAATGGATAAAGGCATCGCTTATGACAAACTCGCGAATGTGGGTGCGAATATAATAAAAAGGGAAATAGATATGGAGAAGAAAATTCATACCGCAACAGCGGTGAAGGATGCAAATGTTAAACTTTCTTTTATAGAACGGTTCGGTTACGGAATCGGTGATTATGCGGGAAACCTGATCTATTCTGCGATCAGCGCGTTTCTGCTTGTCTACTACACGAACGTCGTCGGCGCCAGTGCGGCGGCCGCGGCGAGTATCATCGCCATCAGCAAATTCTTTGACGGCATTTCAGATCTGGTCATGGGATACATCATTGACCACACCCATACGAAGCTCGGAAAAGCCAAGCCCTGGATCAAACGGCTGTTTATTCCGCTTGCGGTCTGTCAGGTGCTGATGTTCACCGTACCATCCTCGTGGGCTTCCAGTGCACAGCTGGCGTACATGTTTCTGACGTATAACCTGGTGTCAACCGTTTTTTACACCGGTATCAATGTGCCTTACGCGACGATGCAGGGTCTGATGACCACCAACTCCTACGAGAGAGGACTTCTCGGCACCTTCCGGAACCTTCTTGCGACAGCCGGTACCATGACGATTAATACCGTTACCCTGAAGATGACGGCTGCTTTTGGAGGAGGGGATCAGTACAGTCAGAGAGGATGGACATTAACGACAGTTGTACTGATGCTGATCTTCTGTGCCCTTACGATTTTCCAGCTTGCGGTGACGCATGAGCGTGTGGATTCCTATGAGTCGGACGATGATACGAACGAGGTTCAGAAAATTTCCTTCGGAAAGGGTATTCGCGCACTTGTGACAAACAAGTACTGGGTGCTTCTGGTCATTAATATTCTGGCCATGTATTTTATGATGTCGACATTTTTCGGCTCCGCTGTGTACTTCGCACAGTACATTCTCGGCGATACCGCCCATTACACACCGGTATCCAATGCGCTCTCGATCGCGCAGATTGCGACATTATTCGTTACTCCTGTTTTTATGAAAAAGCTGGGGAAGAGAAACACCTTTTTGATCGGTGATATCATTGCCCTGATCGGGTTCGGGGCAACCGGATTCGTTGGAGCAAATGTGAGCCTTGTAGTTGCGCTTTCTGCAGCGAAAGGAATTGGCTTTGGCTTTATGGGCGGTACGATGTTTGGAATGCTGCAGGACGCGATCACTTACGGAGAGTGGAAGCAGGGATTCAATATTGCCGGCATGGGAAATGCGGCCTCTTCCTTCTGCATGAAGATCGGATCCGGCGTCGGAACGGCCGCACTTGGATGGATTCTTGCGGCAGGTAAGTTTGACGCTTCTCTTGCCAGTCAGACAGCATCGGCGGCTGCTTCGATCAAAGTATCCTTCATCCTGGTTCCGGTAATTACCTCAACTGTTTGTCTTGTGTGTACTATATTTTTCGATCTGGACAAAAAATATAATAAGATTGCTTCAGACCTTGCGGCCGGAAAGCATATGAATGATTAAAAATGCCGGATGCGACATCGAGGGCAACAGCAGCTTTTTATCAGACAGGAGAACAGATATGATTCATAATCCGATCCTTCCGGGCTTTAACCCGGATCCGTGCATCTGCCGGAAGGGAGATGACTATTACATTGCGGTGTCGACTTTCGAGTGGATGCCGGGAATTCCGATTTACCATTCGAGAGATCTGGTGCACTGGGAGCTGCTCACGCATGTTTTGACAGACGATGTGCAGGTAGATCTGAAAAAAGTTCCCAGTGCAAAGGGAATCTGGGCTCCTTGTCTGACATACTGTGCGGCAGAGAACCTTTTCTATGTGGTCTACGGCGTCATGAATTCTATGAATGCACGATACTTTGATGTGGACAACTTTGTTGTGACAGCAGAAGAAATAATCACCGGACCGTGGAGTGATCCGGTGTATCTGCATTCGGCCGGCTTTGATGCTTCTATGCTGCATGACGATGACGGCAGGAAATATGTGGTTTCCCTGGAGTGGGAGACGCGTGAGGGATACGAGAAGCCGGGAGTGATATGTGCGGTGGAATACGATCCGGCCGCGAAACATATCATCGGTTACCCGAGGCGGATCTGGCGGGGATCGACGGACCGAGGCTGTATCGAAGCCCCGCATCTGACGAAAAAAAACGGCTGGTATTATCTGATGTGTGCGGAAGGGGGAACCGGATATAATCACGCGGTAACCATGGCGCGATCCCGGAGCGTATTCGGCCCGTATGAGCCGGATCCGCTGGGCGCGATCGTGACCAGTCAGCCGGAAATATCGAATGAGAGAGCGGACGCGGATCATCTGAAACCGAAATATTTTAATCCGGATTCTGTCCTGCAGAAGTCCGGACATGGAAGCTATGTGGATCTTCCGAATGGAGAAACCTATCTCGTTCACCTGACCGCACGTCCGTGGATTATCCGGGATACAGAGGAGGAACGGAAAGCACTTTCTCCGTATGCTCCGAAATGGCCTGCGGGCTACATGCCGGAGGGGATTCTGGATCTGAGATGCACACTGGGGAGAGAAACGGCAATCGAGAAAATGGTCTGGACAGAGGACGGGTGGCTGCGTATGGCGGACGGAACGAATCTCGCGATGGAATCTGTTCCGGAGCCCGAGCTTCCGCAGGTCCAGATGAAGTCTGTGCCGGATCGGGATGATTTTGACAGCGGCGTCCTCGGAAACTGGTATTACGCGCCGCGGCAGATGCCGGAGCGTTTTGCGGATGTCAAAGCCAGACCGGGCTTCGTCCGGCTGCGGGGACAGGAAAGTCAGGCGTCGCTAAACAAGGTGAGTCTTCTGGCCAGGAAACTGACGGGAATACATGCCACGGCCGTGACCGTGCTTGAGTACAGCCCTGAGGTTTATCAGCACGATGCGGGCTTGATGCTGTACTATGACAATATGAACAACCTGTATCTTCGAAAATATTACAGCGAGACGCTGCACTCAGAGGCGCTGGGCGTAATACAGCTGGAAAACGGCCACAAGACAGAGTTTGTCAGCACAAGAACAGCGGTAGAAAAGGGCCGCCCCATCTGGATGCAGCTTACGATTGACGGCAGGAGATGCTTCTTTGCGTGGAGCTATGACGGTTCCGTATGGCAGCGAATCGGAGAAGAGTGGGACATTTCTATTTTTTCCGACGAATACTGCAAGTACGGTGAATTCACTGGAACGATGGTTGGACTTTTTGCGAGAGATTCCATGCTTCATGAGAAATACGCGGATTTTAACCGGTTTGACCTGACGGTTGTGGAAAGATGAGAAGCGTATACGATTAAGAGGTGGCGCGTGAACAGATGGGAGGCGTTGCATGAAACAGAAAGAAATTCTCTTCGGGTGTGCCTACTACCTGGAATATATGCCGGAGGACCGGATGCGGGAGGATATGCGGATGATGCGGGATGCGGGGATGAATGTCATCCGCATCGGCGAATCTACGTGGTCAACGTGGGAACCTGTCGAGGGGGAGTTTGATTTTTCACTTCTGGACGAGATGCTGGATCTTGCCGAGGCATACGGGATGAAGGTAGTGGTCGGGACGCCATCGTATGCGATTCCTGCGTGGCTTTCGCAAAAGAGCGACGACATCATGGTTGAGACATCGGATGGAAAGGCTCTCTATGGACACCGGCAGCTTTTCAACATTGCAAGTCCGACGTTCCGGTTCTACATTGAGCGCGTGATCCGGAAGATGATGGAGCACTGCGCGAATCGGAGCTGCGTGATCGGATATCAGGTTGATAATGAGACGAAGCACTATGGAACGGCGGGCGCGGACGTGCAGGAGAGGTTCCGGGAGTATCTGAAGAAAAAATTCGGCACGGTGGAAGAACTGAACCGTACCTTTTATCTCCGATACTGGAGCAATTCCATCGGCCGATGGGAGGATCTGCCGGATATGCGAGGCTGTGTCAATGGCGGACTTGCCTCAGAGTTTGAGGCGTTCCAGCGCAGCCTGGTGACGGAATATCTGTGCTGGCAGAGGGGTATCCTTGACGAATATCGTTCGCCGGATCAGTTTGTTACGCATAATCTGGATTATAACTGGAAAAAATTCGGCGCCGAAATTTCACAGGACGGGTATTCCTACGGGGTACAGCCCGGCTGCGACCATGATAAGATCGGAAAGGCTCTTACGATTGCGGGGACGGATATCTATCATCCGACCCAGCATGAACTGACCGGGGTGGAAATCGCCTTCGGCGGGGACGAGATGCGCGGGATTGTTCCCGGAAGCAAAAACTATCTGGTGCTGGAGACGGAGGCACAGGCGTTTCGGGAATGGGTTCCGTATCCGGGGCAGCTTCGTCTGCAGGCATACTCCCACTTGGCGAGCGGAGCCTCGATGTTGGAATACTGGCACTGGCATTCGATACACAATGGCTATGAAACCTACTGGAAGGGGCTTCTGAGCCACGATTTTGCACTGAATCCGACCTATCTCGAGGCAAAGCAATTCGGAAACGAGTGGAAGCGGATCGGAGCGGAAAACCTTCTTCTGACAAAGATCTGCCGTGCTGCCATGATCGTCGATAACCGGACGCTGACCGGATACCGGTGGTTTCCGTTTGATAAGGATCTGAGTTATAACGATGTTGTAATGGAGACGTATGGGGAGCTGTTTCGTCTGAATATCGGCGTGGATATCCTTTTCGAGGATCAGATCACGGGAGAAGACGGAATATGGCACAACATTGCGGAGGAAGGCAACAGTCACAGAACCGAAGAAGGAACGAAGAAATGTGACAGATGCAGTCTGGATGGCTATGACCTCATCGTGATTCCGTCTCTATATTCCGTTTCCGAGGAATTCATACAAATTATTCGGGACTGGACGGAGGCCGGAGGTGTACTTGTCGCGACCTTCCGGTCGTTCTTTGCGGACCGTTCACTCAGCGTGTGGCCGGACACGCAGCCACATCATATGACAGATGTATTCGGTATTACATACAATCAGTTTGTGAATCCGGAGCGGCTGACGGTGAACGGGTTTGAGGCGAGGCACTGGGCGGAGCTTTTGACCCCTATGGGAGAAAACAATCAGGAAACAAAGAACTGTACATTGGAGACGACGGAAGAAGAGCAGGATACGGATGTTTCGAGAGCTTCAGAGAATTGCGACGGAAATGAGAAGGTTTGGACAGATGTCAAATCTCAGCGGGTCAAAGACGATTTTCAGGTTCTCGGCCAGTATGAGCATCCGTATTGGAACATCTATGCGGGCATTACGAAAAATCGGTTCGGAAAGGGAATGGCGTACTACATCGGCTGCCATACGGATCCGGAGGAGCTGAGACAGGTTCTTGTCCGCGCGTCTGCGGATGCAGGCTTATGGCTGCCTCATTATGAAGATAAGGAGACGGGGAATACGGAGCAATATACATGGCCGGTAATCCTGCGGAGCGGGGTGAATGCGAAAGAACAGACGGTTCACTATCTTCTGTACTATTCGGAAAATCCGGAGACCATCCATAACCCATATGGTGCAGTGACGGATCTGATCAGCGGCAGAACGTATGCCCCCGGAGAGAAAATTGAATTGAAGGACTGGGATGTAAAGGTGCTTGTGGAGACCTGATGAACAGCTGGTGAATAGCCGCCGCACACTCGTTGATTTTATCATGAGTGTGCGGCGGCCTTTATGTAAAAGCCCGGACAGATAAAAGTATATTCAACGGCGTCTGTATTCACCGGGAGTGGTATCGTAAAATTGCCGGAAAGCACGGCGAAAATGTCTTGCGTCCCCACGAAGCTATATGTGATATACTGAAGAATAGCAAAGGTGTGAATGTCTTCGTAAGGATTGGATCTGATTTCAGCATGGGAGTAATAAGGATGGAGCAGAAGAGATACTTGAATCGGTATAAAAGCTTTCAGTGCAGTCTGTCTTCATTGGAAGAGGCCAGAAAACGGGATTTGACGGACGATTTTGTGATCAGTGGAACGGTGCAGAAGTTCTGCTTGACTTTTGACATCTCGTGGAAAGTGATGAAGGATATTATTGTCGGTTATCATAAGATTAGCAGCTTTGCCAGTGGTTCACCCAGAGAGACACTGCGGATGGCGGCGCAGCTGGGAATAATTTCCGGAGACATCTGGATGAAAATGCTTCTGGACCGAAATGAGCTCACACATGATTACGATGGAAGTCTGGCAAGAAATGCCGCAAATAAAATCGTCGAGCTGTATCTCCCGGTATTTGAGCATTTTCGAGACATCGCTGCAAGATATATGGATCAGATGGAGAAGGATGATAAGCTATGATCAGCCCGGATCTGCAAAAAAAAATAGATTCCTTTAACCTTGGTTTAGATGAAATCTTGAACTGTGTTGTAAAGATTTGCAGAAAACATGATGTTGACCATGTATATCTATTCGGATCCTACGCTGCAGGAACTGCGCGGCCGACAAGTGATATAGATATCGTCATTAAGGGCGGACGAGATCTGGAAGGGCTGCGGGAGGAAATTGCCAGTATTCCTACAATAAAGACCATAGATCTTTTCATGTATGATCAGGATATGAATCCGTATTTGAGAGAGGATATAGACAGGTATGCAATCGAACTTCCTATGAAAAAATAAAAGATTCGGGGATAAGGCTTCTACAGGGAGGATGAATAGAAAGTGAATCAAATCAAATTATATAAAGAAGAAGAGTATCTGTATGCGGGAGCATTTGGTTTTGTTCCGACATTGACGCTGTACCTCAGAGAAAACGCAGCCGGTAATCTGCCGCTTGTTCTGGTGATACCGGGCGGAGGATATCGGGTGGTTTCACCGACAGAGGGGGAGATCGTAGCGAAAAGATTCTGTCAGCTGGGATATCATGCGGCGGTTCTGACATATACCACAAATCTTCTGGGAATTGCGCCGCTGAAGGAACTTCCCCTGAAGGATCTGGAACGTGCGCTTCGATATCTGTCAGAGCATGCGGAGGAACTCCATGTCGATGCCAAACAAATCATCCTGTGCGGGTTCTCGGCCGGAGCACATCTGACAGCCACGTGCTGTGTGCACGGCAAGATCCGGCCTGCCGCGGCAATTCTTTCCTACCCTGTCATTACAAGCGGTAAATATGCACATCGGGATTCGTTTACCGCTCTGCTCGGAGAGAAGGCACCGCAGAATGAACTGGACTATTATTCGCTGGAAAAACAGGTGGACGACAAGACACCGCCATGTTTTATCTGGCAGACCGCAACGGATGAGGCTGTACCGGTGGAGAACAGTTATCTGTTTGCAGATGCGCTCAGGAGAGCAGGGGTTCCGTTCGCACATCATGTCTTTTCTCATGGGCAGCATGGCCTGTCTCTTTCCAATGAGGTGTGGGCATCCGGAAGCTACGGAGAACCTTATACATTGGACCAGACAATGCGTGTGATCAATAGAGTGAAGGATGGTGCAATTCCTGTTCCGGAGCCTGTCCGTTCCGAGCTTCTGAATATGTTTTGCGGGGAAGCCCATGCGCCGGGAACACCTGTGGCGGAGGTTTCCGTATGGCCGGAGCTGGCGGATGCTTTTCTCAGGTCCATTCTGAAAGAAAATTACAGGTGAGGCAGGTAAGATGATTAGACATTATGTGATCGGCAATCCGATTGAGACCGATTCTGTTGTGATGAATATACCGGTAGAGGGCGGAGAGATTCCGGGATTCTCATCGGATCCGGATGCTAAGGCGATCCGCTGCCGGATGGACAGGGAGGACGTCATCTACGGGCTCGGAGAAACCGTCCGGGGGATGAACAAGAGGAACTGGCTGTACATCAGCAACAATACGGATGACTATATGCATACGGAGGGTAAGTATTCCCTTTATGCCTCTCAGAATTTCATCCTTGTCTTTTCCCCTCGCCGCGCGTTTGGACTCTATGTGGATACACCGGGGAAAGTCACGTTTGATTTGGGATATACAGACCCGGATATGCTGGAGATTCGCTTTGATGATTTTGACGCAAATCTCTATCTGGTAGAGGACTCCACGCTTCCGGGCATTGCTCATGAATTCCGACATCTGGTGGGCAGGAGCTACACCCCGCCGAAGTGGGCGTTCGGATTCGGACAGAGCCGTTGGAGCTACCGGACGGAGAAAGAGGTGGAGACAGTCGCTGACCGCTATCAGGAGGTGGGCATTCCACTGGACAGTATCTACCTTGATATTGATTACATGGACCATTACAAGGACTTCACAGTGGATGCGCAGGCCTTTCCGGATTTTGCGGATTTCTGCGCAAAGATGAAGAGCAGGGGAATCCATCTGGTGCCAATCATTGATGCAGGCGTCAAGATGGAGGAGGACTATGATATCTGCGAGGAAGGCAGAAAGGGCAACTATTTTGTCAAAGACGAGGATGGGAATGACCTGGTGGCCGCGGTCTGGCCGGGCAAGGTTCATTTTCCGGACTTTATGAAGCCGGAGACGAGGAAGTGGTTCGGAGAACATTACCGTTTTCTGCTGGATCAGGGCGTCGACGGATTCTGGAATGACATGAATGAGCCTGCGATCTTCTACACGGAGAAGCATCTGGATGAAGTATTTCGCCGCCTGGAAGAGCTGAAAGGACAGAACCTGGATATTGACTCCTTCTTTGAGCTGACAGCGCTGATCGGAGGCCTTTCAAATAATCCGGGGGATTACAAGAGCTTCTACCATGTGTATAAGGGAAAAACCTATCGGCATGATAAGCTGCACAACCTGTATGGTTACTTCATGACGCGGGCGGCGGGGGAGGCATTCCGGACGCTGTGCCCGGATCGGAGGATCCTTCTGTTTTCCAGAGCGTCCTACATCGGAATGCATCGCTACGGCGGCGTCTGGACCGGTGACAACAGAAGCTGGTGGAATCATCTCTTGCTCAGCATGCAGCAGATGGTCGGGCTCAACCTTTGCGGATTCCTGTATTCCGGATCCGATATGGGAGGCTTCGGGGACGACACGACAGAGGATTTGATGATGCGGTGGCTGGAGATGGCACTTTTTACCCCGCTGTACCGGAATCACAATGCGAAAGGAAACCGCTTTCAGGAACTTAGCGCGTTTGCACATCCGGAGCGGTTCCGTCCGATTGTCGAACTGAGGTATGCGCTTCTTCCGTACATTTACAGTGAATTTATGAAGGCGGCGCTTCGCGATGGCATGTACATGATGCCGCTCGCCTTCCTATGGCCGGACGACAGGAGAGCGGTGGAAACAGAGGATCAGCTGCTCGTCGGGGAGAGCGTGATGATCGCGCCGGTATACCGGCAGAATGCTACGGGGCGCTATGTCTATCTGCCGGAGGATATGAAGCTGTTACGAATGAGGAGCTGGGAGGATTACGATGAGATTTGTCTTCCGAAGGGTGATCACTATGTAAAGGCAGAACTCGGAGAGGTTCTGATTTTCATCCGGAAAGGGCATGTGCTTCCACTCTGCCGACCGGCGGCAAATACCGCTTCTCTGGACTACAGCACGATTCGCTACATCTGTAACGGCGGACTTCCGGAGGAGTATGAATTGTATAACGATGACGGGGTCAGTGCTGTGACGGATTCGTGATGGATTTTCTCATAAGGGGCTGTCGTACAATTTCGTGCGGCGGTCCCTTTCAATTTATGCGAGCGTCGCGATAGCGAGATAAAACTCGCGCAGCGTGTTTTATCTCGTTTAGAGTATGAAGCCGTCACACCCCTGATGTGACGGCCTCATAGGATCATGGAACAGAAACGATTGTGTTACCGCTCATCCTTTCCGGTTTCGCCCATGGTAAGGAGCTCTCCGTACATCTCGGGACGGCGGTCGCGGAAGACACCCCATTCGCGGCGCATGGAAGCGACAGCGTCCAGATCGAATTCATGGGTCACGAAGGTCTCGCTTTCCCGGTCAGCCTGAGCAGCGATTTCTCCGTCCGGTCCCGCGATAAAGGAGGAACCATAGAAAGTGATGTTGGTGTAATCCTGTTCCTCATAGCCCACCCGGTTTGAGGCGACAAGGGGCATGATGTTGGCGGCGGCGTGACCCTGCATGCAGTTTCTCCAGTGTGGCATGGAATCAATGCCGAGATCCGGCTCGCTTCCGATGGCAGTCGGGTAGAGCAGAATTTCTGCGCCCATCAGCGCCATGCAGCGGGCAGCTTCCGGGAACCATTGATCCCAGCAGATGCCGACGCCAATTTTACCAAACTGAGTGTTCCATACCCGGAATCCGGTGTCTCCCGGCGCAAAATAAAACTTCTCCGCATACGGAACGCCGTCCGGAATATGCGTCTTGCGATATTTCCCGAGAATCGTTCCGTCTGCGTCAATCATGGCCACGCAGTTGAAAGCGAGGTTTCCGGCGTCTTCATAGAAGCAAATGGGAAGAACGACGTGCAATTCCTTTGCAACGCTCTGAAAGCGCTTTACCGCCGGGTTATCCTCCATTTTTGTTGCGAGGTGCAGATATTCGTATTTATGCGTCTTGCAGAAATAGGGGCGTTCAAAAAGCTCCTGAAGCAGGATGACATTGGCCCCGGCCGCAGCGGCATCCCGTACGATTTTTTCTGCTTTATCCAGCGTTTCCTCCGCATTCCATGAGCAGGCGAACTGCGTCGCCGCAAGAGTTACCTTTCGCATTGCTAATTCTCCTTTCAGCATATCTTGATTTCGGGAAGACTTTGTATGACAGAAAAAGGTATCTGTCCGTATATGGAACAGATACCTCCTTGTATCCTTTTGAATTTTTACAGCTGCCTTACTACGGATAAGAATACCACCGTAAGAAGTAGAGGAATATACTTATTTTCTCTCATATATTTTTACCGGAGTCGATGAGCCCGCCGACCTAAGTAAGGATCAAAAACCTTTTATCTGTAGTTTCATCACCCTCGCCACCTGCTCGGCTGCAGCCGACATATTTTTCTTCGCGTTTTCGGTCTCGCAGGCTTCCTCAAGGGTAGTCACGCCGCGAACAATCGGGAAATAGGCGTCAATTCCGCATTCGTTGCATGTACAGGCATCCTCTGTGACGCTCCCGGCAAAGGCAATAACGGGTTTTCCGTGAGCCTTGGCAAGGTTGGCGACTCCGATCGGGACTTTTCCCATGGCGGTCTGCGAATCAAGTCGGCCTTCTCCTGTGATCACCAGATCCGCATCTGCGAGATAGGATTCGAGATGTGTTTCTTCCAGCACAATGCGGATGCCGGACTGAAGTTCTGAATGAAGGAAGGTGCGGAAGGCGAATCCCATACCGCCGGCGGCACCGGTTCCCGGAAAATCCGGATCGGCATTCGGGTGAAGGTCACGTGAAAGCCGCGCGTATTGGAAAAGCCATCGGTCCATATCTCTGACTTCTGCCGGTGTGGCTCCCTTTTGAGGACCAAAGACGGCGCTGCTGCCATTGGTGCCGCATAGCGGATTTGTAACATCACAGGCAATCCGGAAGGTGCATTCTGAGAGCTCCGGAAGGGCGTTTTCTTCTGATATCGAATGAAGATTCCGAAGTCCTTCGGCACCGGGGGAAATTTGTGTGCCGTCAGCGTCCAGGAAAGAAAATCCGAGTGCCTGGAGCATACCGACTCCTCCGTCATTCGTCGCGCTCCCGCCGATTCCGATAATAAACCTGCGGCAGCCCTTTCGAATGGAATCTGCGATCACTTCTCCGACTCCGTAGGTTGTTGTCTTCAGTGGGTTCAGCTCCGCTCTCGGAATCAGGGTAATACCTGCCGCTCCGCTCATTTCAATCACAGCAGTCATGGAATCGCGGATAATGCCATACTGACAATCGACCGGTTCTCCGAGGGGACCGGAGACCGTGACATGTTCCCGACTCCCATTCATACCATCCGTCAGTGCCTCTACGGTTCCTTCTCCGCCGTCCGCAAGTGGCCGAACAGCGATCTCTGCGTCGGGATACACCCGATGAAAGCCCTGTGCAAAAGCTTTTCCAGCTTCAATCGAGGTCATGCTTCCTTTAAATGAATCTATGGCGGTCACAATTTTCATATAAAATCTCCTTCCGTTGGACGTGTGTTATTGTAGAAAAATGGAATGTTGTATTTGCCGGACTGGTGCTGAATGCTCGTTTTCAGTATAATACATTGTGACAGAAAGGGAGGAAATCAACTTAATGGAAAATAAAGATTTAATTCATCGTTTCTTGAATTACGTTCAGATTGATACGCAGTCCGATGAGGATGCGACAGATCAGCCGACAACGGCGAAGCAAAGGACTCTCGCAGAGCTTCTTGAAAAAGAGCTGAAAGGTCTGGGCGCCCGGACGGATTATGACCGGGAACACTGCTATGTCTACGCATCCATTGCTTCGCATGGAGAGAGTTTTGAGTCAATGCCGCCACTGGGATTCATCGCTCATCTCGATACGTCGCCGGAGGTTAGCGGAAGCGGAGTGAAGCCGAGAATCATTCAAAATTACCAGGGCTCGGACGAGCTATTAAAAGAAGAAGATTTTCCGGAGCTCACAAGACATCGCGGGGAGGATCTTATAGCAACAGACGGGACGACACTGCTGGGTGCGGACGACAAGGCGGGAATCGCGGAGATCATGAACCTTGTGCAGTATTTTCATGATCATCCGGAGAAACCGCACCGGGAGATACGCATTGCGTTTACGCCGGATGAGGAAACCGGACGAGGTACAGAGCATTTTGACACGGAGCACTTCGGGGCGAAGGAGGCATATACCGTAGACGGCGGAACCTTCGGTGTCATCGAATATGAGTGCTTCAATGCGGCGGAGGCGAGGGTTAAGATCTGCGGCAAGAGTGTTCACCCGGGAAGCGCGAAAAACCAGATGAAAAATGCCTGCCTGATCGCGATGGAATTTGCCTCCATGCTGCCGCCGGCTGAAACTCCGGAGCACACAGAGGGATATGAGGGCTTTTACCATCTCGACCGGATGGAGGGCGGTGTCGAACAGACAAATCTTCAGTACATTATCCGGGATCATGACCGGAAACGGTTCGAGGCACGTAAGGAAACGATTCGCTCGATTGCGGCGTACCTGAATCAAAAATACGGGGAGGGAACGGTCAACGCGTCGATACGGGATCAGTACTACAATATGGCGGAAGTGATGAAGGATCATATGGATCTGGTCGTGCGTGTGCAGAAAGTTCTGTCGGATATGGGAGAAGAGTGCGTCACAAGCCCTATCCGCGGTGGGACAGATGGCGCGGCACTTTGTTTCCGCGGCATTCCGTGCCCGAATCTGTGTACCGGAGGTTACAACTACCACAGCCGGTTTGAGTATGCGAGTGTGCAGGAGATGGAGAAGACCGCAGAGATGCTAATCCGTATAGCTCAGCTGCCTCAGTGATTAGAAAAGCCCTTGTTACTGTTCACTCCAACTATGTACGGCAAGGATTTTACAGTCCTGTTGCCATTCGCAAACTGGCTGTAACAAAGTTTTATCCTGTTTTTATAAAGCTGCGGAACTCCTCAGGCGCAAGCGCCTTCGTCAGACAGTCCTCGCTATCCACTTTATGAAAAAGTCACGGATAAAACTTTTAACAGCCAGTAATGCTCAGGCAAAGGTACTGTAAAATCTTAGCCGCTTTCGTGATGAGTGAACAGTAACAAGCCTTTCCGTACGATATCGGTCATGTATTGACATTTTTGCAAAATATGATATCATAATGATATCAAATAAATATCGTCCTCGGGCAGAGATTGCCCGGGAGCCTTTTTGAGGGGCGGAAAGGAAGATCGTTATGGAAGAGAAGCAATTGATGAAGAAGAGCAATGGAATGCCTGTTTTGCTGCTGCTGGTTGCGGCTTATGTGGCGTCTGTCTTTCTGTTTGTGACAGGAATCAATCTGGGAACGGGGGATTCCCCGTTTCTCCCGGCCTTCCTTCCGGCGATCCTGTGGTGGATGCTTGGATGGATCCTCTGCATGGGATTGAAAGTTGTGAAGCCACAGGAGGCGCTTGTGCTGACGCTTTTCGGCAAGTATATCGGGACAATCAAGACGGATGGATTCTACTATGTAAATCCGTTCTGTTCGGCGGTAAATCCTGTCGCGAAGACAAAGCTGGGTCAGAGCGGTGATGTAAATGAGAACTCTTCAGGGCGCGGACTTCAGCTGTCGCTTTCTTCTCCGAATAAGTCAGAGGAGCCGGTGAACCGGAAGATTTCCCTGAAGGCTATGACACTGAATAACGCGAAGCAGAAGGTCAATGATGTCCTTGGCAATCCGGTCGAGATCGGCGTTGCGGTGATCTGGAGAGTGAATGACACGGCAAAAGCGGTTTTCAATGTGGATAATTATAAGGAATATCTGTCGCTTCAGGTGGATGCGGCGGTGCGTGACATCGTAAAGATTTATCCGTACGATGTGGCGCCGAATATCGATACGACCGGCGACGGACTGGCGGACGACGGAAGTTTGCGCGGTTCTACAACAATTGTGGCGGACCGGATCCGCGCATTGATTCAGAAAAAGGTGGAGAATGCGGGACTTGTGATTGAGGAGGCGAGAATCACGTATCTGGCGTATGCGCCTGAAATCGCCGCGGTAATGCTCCAGAGACAGCAGGCTTCCGCAGTAATTGACGCGAGAAAAATGATCGTGGACGGAGCGGTCGGCATGGTTGAAATGGCTCTGGAACGGCTGAAGGAAAACGGCGTAGTGGATCTTGATGAAGAACGGAAGGCGGCAATGGTTTCAAACCTGCTGGTCGTTCTGTGCGGCAACCATGACGCGCAGCCTGTTGTGAATTCGGGAAGCCTGTATTAAAACGGAAGGATAAAACGGCGGCTCTGGCCCTTGGCTCAAGTAGAAATTGGCCGGAGCCGCCGTTTCGTTTCCGTCTAGGGGAGGTGAGCTGATGGCGAAGAAGCAGGTGCCGCTTCGTTTGAATGAAAAACTATACGACGCGATCGCAGCCTGGGCGGAGGATGATTTTCGTTCGGTAAACGGTCAGATCGAGTATCTTCTGACGGAATGCGTAAAGCAGAGAAAGAAGGACGGGAAGTATGTGTCGGAGCACCTCGACGAACCGCCGGAACTGGACATACGCTAATCCTGCAGGCATTGTTGGCTGCTCACGCGCGCGCGAAAACGGCAAGGATTTTACAGTACCTTTGCGAGGGGCAACAGGACTGTAAAATCCTTGCCGTACATAGTTTAGGGGGAGCTGTAACAATGTCTGCGAGGGGCAAAAAGTAATGCAAATAAGCAGAAAAAGGGTGTAATATCATAATATTGGCGGGTGTATCGACGATGAGAAAATGATCGCACTTTTGGGTCGGGAGAGATTAGAGAGATGCTTCGAATTGCAATTGTTGAGGATGATGAGAACTATCGCCGGGAGTTTCGGGCGTATCTGGAACAGTACGGAAAGGAGCATGGTGAGATTTTTTCCATACGGGAGTTTTCGGACGGGGATGGAATTTTGAATCCGTACACACCGGATTACGATATTATTCTAATGGATATCGAGATGGCCTTTGTAGACGGGATGACGGCGGCGCAGGAAATCCGCAAATCGGATACGGAGGTCTGTATCATTTTCATTACGAATATGCCCCAGTACGCGATCAAGGGATATACGGTCGGCGCGCTCGATTATATTCTCAAGCCGGTTTCGTATTACTCCTTTTCACAGACGATCACACGTGCACTCGGGAGAAGAAAGACGGTTCAGAATAAATATGTCATACTGAATGTAAAGGGTGGAATGCGGCGGATCGCTGTCTCATCCATCCGGTACATTGAAGTCATGAATCATGACCTTATTTTTCATCTGAGTTCGGAGGAAATTGCGTCAAGAGGCGCGCTGAAGGAGGTGGAAAAGGAACTTTCCGGGGAGTTTTTCTTCCAGTGCAACAAGGGATTCCTGATCAATCTGGCGTATGTGGACGGCATTGTCGGGAATGACGTACAGATTGGAGAGGATCAGGTGCAGGTGAGCCGGTCGCGGAAGAAACCTCTGATGGAGGCATTGAATCAATACATGGAAGAGACGGGGAGGTGAGCGGATATGGGTGCATCGGAGCTTTTGTTTCGTTCCGCTTCCGGAAGTGCATTGCCAGACCTGAAGGATACGCCTGGGATATATTATGCCATAACCTATATGATCGCCTTTATCATCATCACCCATTTCCGTCCGGCGAAGAGAAAGGGGTGGAAGAGGATCCTGATTTTTCTCGGTATGGGAGGATTTCTTGCTTTTTACATGACTGTGACGAAAAATCCTCCGCTTCCGCTGTTTCTTCCGATTGTACTGGGAACGGTTGTGCAGATCTTTCTGGGCTTTCTCTGGCTAACAGAGATGAACTGGAAGAATTGTCTCTTTGACACGCTGCGGGCGTTCATGCTGGGAGAATTTGCGGCTTCCCTGGAGTGGCAGCTTTTTTATTTCGGTCTGACCGAATTGAAGCTGGCGCTGAATCCGCTGACAAATCTGATCTTTATGCTGCCGACGTATGCTCTCGTATTCCTTCCTGCTGCGGCTCTGGAGCGAAAATACGACAGTCGTTCCGGCAGGTATGAGCAGTTGGAATTGCAGGGACATGCGCTGCTTGGAGAAATTCTGATTATCGGAGCGGTGTATTTTATGAGCGATATCAGTTTTGTGCTTCAGCGGGCGCCTTTTACGGCCAGATACACATCGGAAATCCTGCTTCTTCGGACGGTTGTGGATTTTGCGGGTGTGGTCGTGCTTTATTTTTATTCCATTGTGCTGCACCAGGCGCAGGAGCAGATGGAGCTGCAGACGATGCAGAACATGCTGCAGCTTCAGTATTCCAATTACCAGATCTCGCGGGAGAGCGTGGATCTGGTCAATCAGAAATATCATGACCTCAAGCATCAGATTGCGGTCTTGCGGGACGGGATGGATTCCGAGGAAAAGGTTCGATACCTCGACAGGATGGAGGCCGAAATCAAGCTGTATGAGGCGCAGAACAAGACAGGAAATGAGGTGTTGGACACCATCCTGACGAGCAAGGCCATGGTTTGTCAGAGGTACCACATCGAATTTACAATCGTAGCGGATGGTGCCGCCCTGAGCTTCATGTCAATCATGGATATCAGTTCCCTGTTCGGAAATGCTCTGGACAACGCGATTGAGGCATCAAAGCAGATTCCGAATCCGCAGGAGAGGCTGATTCATCTGACGATAGCAAGGCAGAAGGGCTTTGTGAATATTACCCTGATGAATCGTTTCAGCGGTGAGGTGCGCTTCCGGAACGGCCTGCCGGCAACGACCAAACAGAACCGTTCCTTTCACGGGTTCGGCGTGAAGAGCATGCGTTCCACGGTAGAGAAATATGGCGGGTCACTGACGGTAAAAGCGGAGAACGGATGGTTTACACTTCACATCCTCCTTCCGGGCACACAGAGCCGTAAGGAAATCTGATGGTTATATAAAGGAGCGTAGCGGATACCCTTGCCGGTAATGGCAGCAGATCAGAAAAGAAAAAGCAGACAGATGACGCAAAAAAAAGAGCCGTTTGCGTCATTTGTCTTTTTTTATTTTGTTTTGTGTTAGGATGATACCAGAATTAGGATTCAGGAGGCAGATTATGATTCGATATGATTTTAACGATGACTGGACAGTGAAACATCTTGGAAGTGAGGAGGAAGGGGTAAAAGTCCGGCTCCCGTATGACGCCATGCTCCGCGAGAAGAGATCCGGAGAAAGCGAGGGGATGCATAATATCGGCTGGTTCGCCGGTGGCGATTATGAATATGTGCATCGTTTTGAAGCGCCTGCCTCCTTTGAAGGCAAGAAGGTGTTTCTTCTGTTTGAGGGAATCTACAGAAATGCGGAAATCTTTGTGAATGGAAGCCTGGCCGGGTCGCGCCCGTACGGCTACACACAGATCCGGACAGACATTTCGGCTTTCCTGAATTACGGAGCATCGAATGAGGTGCGGGTGGTGGCGCACAACGCGGATCAGCCGAACAGCCGCTGGTACAGCGGAAGCGGAATCTATCGCCCGGTCTGGATGTATGTCGGGGATTCCGATTATATCCCGTTGTATGGCTTGAAGGTCCGCACGCTCTCTGTGTGTGACTATGACGAGGAGCATGTGCGCGGCAACGCGCAGATCGAGGTGCGCGTAGAGACAAGCAGCGCCGGTCCGGTTGCGCTTCGGATTACGGATTCCGAGGGTAAGGAAGCTGCAAATGCGGAAGGCGAGGCTATTGCGGTTATTTCTGAAGATCGTGAAAATTCCGGCTGTGGCGCAGAGGCGGAGAAAAAGTCTTCTGCGGACCGGTTCGAGGCAGTTTTTCATCTCTCCATCGAACAGGCACGGCTCTGGAATCCGGGCCGCCCGGAGCTTTACTGCTGTCACGCGTCATTTGCGGAGGACACCAGTGAGGTGACCTTCGGCATCCGTGAGCTTTCCTGGGACGCGGAGCACGGTATGCAGATGAACGGAAGACGGCTGCTTCTGAAGGGCTGCTGCATTCATTCCGACAACCAGCTTCTGGGAGCGGAAACCTGGCCGGAGGCAGAAGAGCGGAGAGTGCGGATTCTGATGGAAAACGGCTACAATGCCATCCGCAGCGCACACAATCCGGCTTCGGAGTATCTGCTCGAGGCCTGTGACAGGCTCGGAATGCTGATGATGGATGAATATGTGGACTGCTGGTATATCCACAAGACGCGCTTCGATTATGCCGGGGAGATGACAAACTGGTACCAGGAAGACCTGCGCGACATGGTGGATAAGGATTACAGCCATCCGTCCGTGATTCTGTATTCGACGGGAAACGAGGTGGCGGAGACGGGAGAGAAGAGAGGCATTGCATTGACCCGGGATATGACGGAATATCTGCACCGTCTGGACAGCTCCCGTCCGGTCACCTGCGGCGTCAACATCTTCTTTAATCTGATGTATGCGATGGGATTTGGCGTGTACAGCGATGAGAAGGCGGCAAAGGAGGCGGCGGAAGCGGAGAAAGCCGCGAAGCAGGGCAGAGAGCGGAAGAAAAAGAAGACGGTCGGCAGCGAGTTCTACAATCAGATGGCGGGTCTTCTCGGTGACAAGACGATGAAGCTCGGCGCAACGCTTCACGGCTGCGATGTGAAGACCAGAGATGCCTTTGCCGCGATGGATGTTGCGGGGTATAATTACGGCATCTACCGGTATCGTCATGACCTGAAGAAGTATCCGAATCGTCTGATTCTCGGAAGCGAGACCTTCTGCAGCGATGCACATGCCTTTATGGAAATGGCAAAAAAGAACCCGCGGATCGTCGGTGATTTTGTATGGGCGGGCATGGATTATCTGGGCGAGGCCGGAATCGGCTCCTGGGAATATGAGGATTACGCGCCGAAGGACGCGGATCCGGCGGGATGGATTTCCGCGGGAAGCGGCAGGCTGGATCTGACGGGAAAGGCGATCGGCGAGGCCGCCTGGACCAGAGTGGCACTGGAGCAGGAAGCTGGACCGTTCCTTGCCGTAAAGCCGGTGTATCAGACCGGAAAACATACGCCATCTGCATGGAAAATGTCAGAGGCTGTCGAAAGCTGGTCCTGGAGAGGCTGTGACGGAAAGAAGGCAGAAGTGGAAGTATACGCCAGAGCGGAGCGGGTAGAGCTTTTCCTAAATGACAGAAAGGTCGGAAGTGCAAGGCTGCATGGGAATTGCATAGCCAGATTCAAGGTTCCGTATGAGGATGGAGTGCTTCGGGCCGTTGCCTATAACGGCGACGACAGCCGCATCGGAAGCTGCCGGCTGGAGAGTGCAAAGGAGGACACGGCTCTTCAGGTAATACCGGAATCCGCCATGGAGCGGATTTCCGGCTGTGAAACGCCGGATTTGACGGGAAAGCAGCTCACCGCACAGGCCGGAAAGCTCTGCTATTTCCGCATTCGTTACACCGACGGGGACGGCATCTGGAAGCCGATGGAAAAGCACAGAGTGCATATCGAGGTGGAAAACGGCGAGCTCCAGGCGCTTGGGAACGCCTGCCCCTACAACCCGGAAGGATATCTGCTGGATACGGTCTCTACGTATTATGGAGAGGCGCTCGCGATTGTACGGGCCGGCGAGAGCGGAACGCTGAGGCTTACCTGCAGAGACGAAGAGAGAAGCCGAAACCTGGAGATGGCAATCGAGTGAAAGCAGGCGTCGTATGATGTTGTACCGCTGCGAGGGTCGACCAGATCGGCCTTCGCAGCGGTTTGCGCCTTAGCGCATCACACGAGGCGTGCAGGACTGTGAATCACAGGTCGGTTATATCCGTACCGATTATGCTAAAAAATGAACCGTTCGCGCTAAAAAAGGATTTGAGTCCCGTTTCTTCTCTATAATGAGAAGCATGGAACACAAATCCGCGCGGACGTTTTTTATGTAAAAGGGAGGTAGAGAATGAGCAGGAAAAAATCAGCCAGAGCATGGCGGGGACTTACCGGCGTGTCGGCGACTGTAATGGCAATTCTGGTTGCCGGTTCAACGGTTGCAAACGCAAATGCAGCCTTTATCAATACGAGACTTGGTACCACCAGTCAGAAGATGGTCGATTCTTCTACAGAGGACAGCATGTACTATGACTCAGAATTCTCTTCGCTGGAGGATATGTACAATGCGAAGGTCAAGCTGGCCGAGGAGATCTCCGGAGAGGGAACCGTTCTTTTCAAGAATGACAATGCGGCGCTTCCGCTTGCAAAGGACGAGAAGATTACGCTCTGGGGCATGAATTCGCATTACCCGACGCTGGGCGGCATGATCGGATCTTCAACGGCATCCGACACAAAGAACGGTCAGGTTCCGGTGGACCTGGAGCAGGCGTTCACCCAGAAGGGCTTTACCCTGAATCAGAATTTCATTGACCTGTATTCGAGCAAAGAGGCTTCCGAGTACATGAGAACCGGTTTCGGGCAGCCCGGGCACGGACTGATGCCGGCATTCACACCGACCTATGAGACACCGGCGGCTTATCCGGTCGGCGAGATTCCGTCCGATCTCTATACGGAGGATACGCTGAGCAGCGCCGATGACACGACGGCAGTTGTCGTGATCTCGAGAGACTCTTCCGAGGCGGCGGACTATGAGCCTGGCATGCAGAACGCCACAAAGGGAGATTCCTTTGAACGTCCGCTGGCACTTTCCGATTACGAAAAGGCAATGATTGACCTTGCCAAAAAGCACAGCACGAAGGTTGTTGTCCTTCTGAACGCGGATAATCCGATGGAGATTGATTCTCTGAAGAAGGATCCGGATATTGATTCGATCGTATGGACGGGAGAACCAGGAATGTACGGATTCCTCGGGGTTGTGAATGTTCTGGACGGAGACGCAAATCCATCCGGAAAAATCACAGACACCTACGCGGTGAACTCTGTTTCTTCTCCTGCGATGCAGAATTTCGGCGTTTATACGTATACAAACGCTTCGAACAACGGCGGAGCATTGACCGAGGATAATAAGGCAGACTGGTTCGCCGTAGAGACCGAGGGAATTTACGACGGTTATAAATATTATGAAACCCGTTATGAGGATCAGGTGCTCGGTCAGGGAAATGCGGACGACAAGGCCGGTTCTTCCAACGGAAAGGCCTGGGATTATCAGAATGAGGTTTCCTACCCCTTCGGATATGGACTGTCCTACACGACCTTTGAGCAGAAGCTGAACAGCGTAGACGTATCTCTGGGAGATCAGGGAAGCGCCTCCGTTACGGTTACCAATACCGGAAAAACTGCCGGCAAGGATGTGGTAGAGCTCTATGTGCAGGCACCGTATACAGAGGGAGGATTGGAAAAATCCGCGATTCAGCTGGTAGGCTTTGCGAAGACATCCGAACTTGCACCTGGCGCATCGGAGGATGTAACGGTTTCCTTCGACCCGCAGTACATGGCTTCCTATGACGAAACCGCAAAGGATGGAAACGGCGCATGGGTTCTTGATGCGGGAGACTATTATTTCTCCATCGGAAACGGAGCGCACGAGGCGCTGAATAATGTCCTGGCGAAAAAGACCGGCTCCACAGACAAGCTGGAGATGACGGTGGGCGATGAGAAGGCAAACCCGGACAATGCAATCGTCTGGAAGCTTGACAAGCAGGATATCGATACCTATTCCAAAAACGTATCCAACCAGCTTCAGGACGCAGACATCAACAAGCAGATTCCGGACACGGCAGAGTATTCTACCAGAGCGGACTGGACGAAGGGCTGGAAGACCGTGGATTCTCTGACACCGACCGATGAGATGATGACGGGCCTGACCAACAGCAAATATGAGCTCACCGAGAACGGTGACGGCGAGAGCTGGGGAGAGGACAATGGCCTGAAGCTTATCGATATGGTTACCATCGAGGATGGAAAAATAACCGGTGTCACCGACATCAACGACGAGAAATGGGACAAGCTGGTATCGGAGATCACCTTGGATGAGGCGATCCAGTTTATCGAGAAGGGTGGAGACGACAACGAGAATATAGATTCCATTCTTCTGCCCCGATCCAATCAGAACGATGGTCCTCTCGGATTCACCTATGATCAGGTGGCCGGATATTATATCCGCTGGGACAAGAACAGCGACACCAACCACCCGACCTACACAACCGCGGAAGATAAGGACGGCACCTATGCGGACAACGTTATGCCGACAGAGCCGGTAGTGGCTGCGACCTTTAATCAGGATCTTGTACACAGAGAAGGCGAGCTTCTGGGAGAGGGCGGACTCTGGTCCAATATTGCCGGAATCATTGCGCCGGGAATTAATCTTCACCGTGTACCTTATAACGCGAGAAACCATGAGTATTATTCCGAGGATTCCGTTCTGACAGGAACTCTTGCAATGAGCCTGTGCACGGGAATTGAGTCCAAGGGTATGTATGCGGAACCGAAGCATCTGGCTGCAAACCATCAGGAAACGAACCGGTCCGGCATGTCTGTATTCTCCAATGAGCAGGGCATGCGTGAGAATGAGCTCAGAGGCTTTCAGATGGTGCTCTCGAGCAACAGCGCCGGAAATGTCATGACATCGTTTAACCGTATCGGAACGGTATTTGCGGGAGCAAACGAGAATCTTCTGGTGAACATTCTCCGCAAGGAGTGGGGATATGAAGGTGCGGTCGTTACCGATATGATCAACGGCGCCGATTACATGAACTGGAGGGATATCACCTTTGGAGGCGGCGGAAACTGCCTGACGACTTCTGCTTACGACACATCGAAAATCGGAACGATGGCTGCTTCCAAGGCAATCATTGCCAAGGATACGGCTTTCCAGAAGATGATGAAGACCAATATCAAGTACTGGCTGCACACACTGGCGGGAAGTCTTGTAATGAACGGGATTACGCACACTACCGAGCTGAAGCATGTGACTCCGTGGTGGCAGGCGGCGATCTACGGCGGAATTACCCTGTTCGCGGCGCTGACGGTTCTCTTTGCCGTACTCTATGTTACAAAAGAACGCAAGCTCAAGGCGATTCAAATCGTTGATGCATCCGGAGCAGACGCAGATGAGGAGGGAAAAAGATGAAAAACAGAGCAGCAGGATTTTACCTGACACTGGTTGCCGCCATCCTGGCGGTAGCATCCATCATCATGTATACGCGCGCCATGTATAAGACGCCGGTTGTATTCGTCTCTCTGGCAGCAGTGGTGATCCTTGAGGCCCTGACGGTGATTCTGAACCGCCGGGTGCTGAACGGCTGGCTTCCGCTGATCGGAGCGGTACTGATGGGATTTGCGGCCGGATATTCCTTTAAGCCGATGGTCAATCAGATCGGCTATGTGATTGCCGGGCTGGATCAGATCGATACACTGATTCCGTTCATCGTTTTTGCAGGAATTGCGATCGTCGGAATGCTGCTTTACCTGATTGCAGGTTTTTTGAAACAACAGAAGGATGAAAGATGATCGGACTGCGGAAGCGCAGCTGATCAGAATCGGAACAGCCGCTCCCAAAAGGGCGGCTGATTCCAGATAGAATTTCGGAATACCTGTGGATTGTATAAGCGCTTCTTGTGCAGTGTGAAGGAAGTCAAGGGAAAGGAGTACAGACGAATGCTGAGGATTCGTTCATTTACCGTGCAGAATCTGGAAGAGGGATGTGTGACAGATTCCTCAAGCCCCGCGTTTTCGTGGGAGCTGGAGAGCAGCGAAAAGGATGTATGGCAGACCTGTGCGGAGCTTATTGTCGGAGACTGGACGACGAAGCTTGCCGGGGAGAATCGATGGGTTTATCGCGGCGCAGGTCTCAGGCCTTTTACAAGGTACCGCGCGGAGCTTCGTGTCACGGATAATCACGGAGAGAGCGGATCATCAGAGCTTTTCTTTGAGACGGGAAGAATGGGAGCACCATGGATCGGAAGATGGATTACCGACGGCGCGTACCGCTTCACGGAGAAAAAGGCCTCTCCGGTCCCGATGCACTTCCGGAAATATCTGAACATTACGAAGAGAGTAAAAAAAGCAGTGCTGTACAGCACCGCCATGGGCATCTACCAGTTCTATGCGGATGGAGAGAGAGTCGGAAGGGATTATTTCGCACCGGGCTTTACCGCATATGAGAAGCAGCTTCAATATCAGACGTACGATCTCACAGAGGCGCTTGGAAATCCGGGGGCACATGTTCTCACGGCGGTGGTCGGCGGCGGCTGGGCGGTCGGACGCTTCACCTACAAAGACCGCTGCCGGATTTACGCAGACCGTCAGGCGCTTCTGGCAGAGCTCCGTATCACCTATGCAGACGGTTCACAGGAAGTCATCGGAACCGGCTCCGACTGGCAGGTATCCATGAATGGACCCTATCTGGCCTCGGAATTTTATAACGGCGAGTCCTTTGACGCAAGGCGAATGGGCATGCTTGGTTATGCGGAAGACGAAACAGACGGGGCAGATCATACAGGCAAATCAGAAAAAACAGGCGAATGGCATCCGGCGGCGGAAGAAAAGCTGAGAATTCACCCGGATATTATCGCACAGTACGGAGACCCGGTGCGTGCGCATGAGGTTCTCCATCCCGTCTCAGTCACCCGTTCTCCTTCCGGGAAGATTCTTTTTGATTTCGGACAGAACTTTGCGGGAGTGATCCGCATCCGCCTGAAAGGAAGAGCCGGGCAGAAGATTACCGTCACCCATGCAGAGGTTCTGATGGACGGAGAACTGTACCGGGAGCCTCTTCGAAGCGCGCGACAGGAGGCCGTTTACATTTTGAAGGACGGTGAGCAGGAGTACGCACCTTCGCTTACGTATATGGGATTCCGCTATGCCGCGGTTGAGGGCGCGGAAATCTGTCTGTCTTCCGGTATCGAAAAAGAGAAAGCGGGGGTCGAGTCGGTTTCCGGCGGGGCTCCGGGAGAAACAGAGCGCACAGAATCTGCGGAGAAGCTTCCGCAGATCCTCGGCATGGAGGGGGTCGCCCTGTATTCCGACATTCGCGACAACGGAAGCTTTTCCTGTTCGAATCCGGAGCTGAACCGGCTTCAGGAGAACATCCGGTGGGGCGCGAAGTCCAACTTTGTCGATATCCCGACAGACTGTCCGCAGAGAGATGAGCGGCTTGGCTGGACCGGCGACATCGCCCTGTTCTCCCGGACAGCGGTGTATAATTTTGACATGGCCCGCTTTCTCGAAAAATGGCTTCGGGATGTGAAGGCGGAGCAGAGATGGGGCGGCGGCATTCCGATGATTGTCCCCTTTGTCAAGGTGTACTGGCAGTGGGAGCTGGTGGTGACGATGGCGGTGGATCACTGGGGCGACGCCTGCATCCTGGTACCGTGGGCGGAATATCTTTCCAAGGGGGATTTGTCCGTCCTTGAGGAGATGTATCCGGTCATGGAGAAATATATCAGGGCCTGCCGCTTCTGGGCCGGACTTTTCTCATTTGGAAAGAGGCGCTATATCTGGAAGCTTTTGCACCATTACGGCGACTGGTGCGCGCCGGGCGTTGACATGTGGACATGGATGCGCAGAGGAAAGTATACGGCGACGGCCTGTCTGTCGAACTCCGCGGCAATCATGAGGCGGATTTCGGAGATTCTGGGGAAAGAAGAGAACGCCCGCAAATACCGGAAGCTGCATGAGGATACGGCGAACGCCTACCGGAGTCTTTTGATGGATGGGGACAGAAGAGTCAGGGATGAATTCCAGACCGCGTACGTATTGCCGCTGTATTACGATATGCTGCGGGGCGGGGAACGGAAGAGGGCTGCAGAGCGCCTGGCCCGTATGGTGAGAGAGAACAGCTATCATATCGGAACCGGATTCCCGGGGACGCCTTATGTGCTGTTCGCGCTGGCGGATAACGGCTACCCGCAGGAGGCATTCCACATGCTCCTGAACGATACCTGTCCTTCCTGGCTCTATGAGGTGAAGACCGGGGGAACGACCATCTGGGAGAGATGGGACGCACTTCGCGAGGATGGAAGCTGCAATACCGGGGAAGGCGACGGAACCGGAGGCATGGTATCCTTCAACCACTACGCGAGCGGCGCGGTGGGGGATTTCTTTTACCGGAGAATCGCCGGGATCGAGCCTCTTGAGGCGGGATATCGCAGATTTCGTATCCGTCCGCTGATTTGCCGCGACGAGGAAAATAACGGGAATTTTTTCCTCACACAGGCGAGAGGAAGCGTCAGAGGCGCATATGGAGAAATCGTCAGTGACTGGAAAATTGAGGATCATACATTCAACATCCATATCCGCGTTCCGGCTGGAAGCACCTGCCTTGTAGAGCTTCCCGACGGAAGCAGCCATGAAGTGGGAAGCGGAGACTGGACCTATGCCGTAACACTTGTCAAAGGAGAGGAAGGAGTAAAGAGTGAAGATCACGAAAATTGCTGAGAAGTCTGCATTTCATACCCGGATCACATCTTCTAATGTAAAAATCAAGGAGATGTTTTTCGGATACCTGGGAGCGCCGTTTCTGGCAATGATTTCCAATGCCATTTTTGCGGCGTATTTAAATCGTTACTATGTGGATGTGCTGGGCTGGACTAAGTTCGGCGTGTTTTCAGCGCTTCTCCCGATGGTTTCGGTGATCTTTGTCATCGCAGGAAATCTGGTTGTGGGAAGCCTCATTGACCGGACGAGAACAACGGCAGGCAAGGCCAGACCATACCTGCTGCTGTCGATTCCGCTTCTTGCGGCTGCGATTCTGCTCTTGTTCCTGACGCCGGTAAAGGGAAGCGGCCTTGCGCAGGTGCTCTGGATTGCCGTCTCCTATAACCTGTACTACGCTGTGGCCTATCCCTGCTACTACACAGCCCACAACTCCATGGTATCTCTTTCTACCCGGAATTCTTCGCAGAGAGGCATTCTTGCGACCCTGTCGAACGCGTCCACGGTCGGTGCCGCGGGCGTCGGAGGGAGCATCCTCGTGCCGGTTCTTCTGCAGAGCTACATGTTTGTCACAGATGAAAACGGGCTGAATATGGAGGCAAGCTACCGGCACTGGCGGGTTCTGTCGATCTTTCTGGCTGTCCTGACTGCTGTCGGTGTTCTGCTGGAGTATTATTATACCCGGGAGAGAATCACCGAGGAAAGCCAGAACCTGAACCTTCAGGAGAAGAAAATCCCCACCAGAGAGCACGTCAGAGCCTGCGTTCATGACCGGTACTGGTGGATGATGATCCTGTTCGTCCTGGTTTTTCAGCTGGGACAGGCATTTAAAAACGGATCCATGAGCTTTTTTGTCCGGTGGATGTTTGACGGGGTCATTCACTCTTCCAATCCGGAACAGATGTCCGGTACCCTGATGTCTACGCTGGGTCTGGTGGGAGGCATTCCGACGGTGATCGGTATGCTCGTCGCCTGGCCGCTTGCGAACAAGATCGGAAAGAAAAAATCGATCCTGCTCGGCCTCATCTTTGCGCTGGCCGGAGGCATGGTTGCGTTTATCAACGTCAATAACTTTGCGATCGTGTGCATCGGGGTGATTCTGAAAGGCATCGGAATTATTCCGGCTCAGTATGTGCTCCTGGCGCTGCTTTCCGATGTGCTGGATCATCTGGAGGCAAAAAACGGCTTTCGAAGCGACGGCTTTACCATGTCGATTTACAGCGCGGTCTTTGTCGGACTGGCAGGAATCTGCAACGGCGTTCTGAACGGAATGCTCGCCTCCTCCGGATATAACAACATCGGCATCGCTTCCGATCCGGCAGGCGGGAAGATGATTCAGGATCTTTCCTCGTGGACCGGGCAGGTGGTATACCGTCAGTCGCAGGGAACGGAGCATGTGCTTGCCTTCCTGTATCTGGCGGTGGACATGATCACCTTTGCGGTCAGCATTTTCCTGATTTTCCGGCTGAATGTGGAAAAAAATCTGAAGGAAGAACAGAAATTGATTCTGGAGCATCAGAAGCAGGCCGTTCTGGCAGAGGGCGGGGTCTGGGAGGATCCGGCTGTACGAGAGAAACGGGAGCAGGAGGAAGCAGACCGTAAGGCAGAGCAGGACCGGATTGCAGAGCTGAAAGCGTACTGCACGAAGAAAGGTCTTGATTTTGAGGAAGAAAACCGGAAATATCTCGAGAAAGAAGCCAGGAAAAAGAATTCACTGATCGGAAAACTCTTGGGATGATACAGAATTCACTGATCGGAAAACTCCTGGGATGATACATATATTTGTAACGATTCGGCATACCTCAGATTGAGAGAATCACAGGTTCCGGAGGTTGAGGCATTGAAAAAGAATTGCAAAGGGCCGGAAAGGTATGGAGGGGCGAAATAGAAGATGAATGAGAAGAAAAGAAAGGCGGGGAGAGTTGTGTGGAGCATCCTCCTGATCGTGGTGATTGCCGCTGCCGCGATATTGGGAATCTGGCATAAGACGACAGCGGCAGTCTTTCACAATCTGACACAGCCGCATATACGTGTCCCGGAAACAGATGACTGGTCAGGCGGAGAATCGTACTTAAAGGTTCCGTACAGCGATGTTTCCAAATCCGATTACGTGGATCTTTATGTGCCATCCGGCGTGAAAAATCCTCCGCTACTGATTCTGGTGCACGGGGGCGGATTTGTCACAAACGACAGTCAGTCGAAGCAGGCGGTGCTGATGTACCGGTATTTCCGGGATCATGGATATGCCTGTGCCTCCGTCAACTACCGGCTGGCACAGGAAGCACCCTTTCCCGGAGCAGTCGAGGATGTCAAGGCCTGCATCCGGTTTCTGCGGGCAAACGGCGATACCTATGGATATGATTCCAAACGGATGGCTCTGTTCGGGGAGTCCGCAGGGGGCTACCTGGCGATTGCCGCAGCGATGACAAATGATGAGGAGTTTGACAGCGTTTCCTATATCGGAGAAGAGGATAAGGATGATTCCGTGTCGGGCAAGGGCGTTAATCCGGCGATCCGGGTCCTGATCGATTATTACGGAGACGTGGACTTTACGAGCCTGGATTCTCAGTGGAAGGAGATCGGTTATTCCTCGATTGTCCGCAAAATTGCCAACGGGTGGATTGACAGTGCGCTTCCGAACGGGTACACCGATATCCATAGTTTCTGGCTGCGGAAGGATGTCTCGAAGATGAGCAAGGAGGAGCTGGCGCCGATGCTTCTGAACAATTACATCGACGAGAACCTCCGGCAGGATTCCGACCTTTCCGTCTATATCTCTCATGGAGACGCTGATCTCACGGTACCGATTACCCAGTCTCAAAATCTGTATTCGAAGGTGTCCGGCATTATCGGAACCGGGCGGACGAAGCTGAATATCGTAAGAAATGCCGGTCACGCAGGGGACGGGATGTACTCGGATCGGGAACTGGAGAAGATGGATCAATTTATACAGGCACACATGTAGAGATGCGTGGTTTTGGGCAGATTGCGGCTGTTTGGTCACAGGTAGGGGACGGACTGCACACCCGCAGGGGGAAGAGAATCCTGCAGAAATAACCGGAGGTGGAAGAATGGAGAAGACGACACAGAGCAAACCGTTTCATGGGGTGAATCTGGGAAACTGGCTGGTGCTGGAGAAGTGGATGTCGCCGGAAATGTTTGACGGGACGGATGCGGAGGATGAAACCTGGCTGAACCGGGAGGCCTCCTGGGGGAAAATCCCGACGGATTCGTTCTGGGCGAAGCTTCCTGTGGATGATCCGGGATATCAGGCGGGGCCGATGACCAGAGAAAAGCTGGAGCAGCGGATGCGATATCACAGGGAGACCTATGTGCAGGAGAAGGATTTTGAATGGCTGCACAATCATGGAATCACGCATGTGCGAATCCCGGTGCCGTTTTTTATCTTTGGGGACCGCAAGCCTTATTGCGGCTGTCTGGAGTACCTGGACCGGGCATTTGTGTGGGCAAAAAAGCATCAGATCCGGATTTTGATTGATCTGCACACCGCCTGCGGGGGACAGAACGGCTATGACAACGGCGGGATTACAGGCGTATGCAAATGGCACAAGAATCCGGAAGAGGTGGAGTTTGTACTGCACGTTCTGGAGAGACTGGCGGAGCGATACGCGAAGGACAGCGCACTCTACGGACTGGAGGTTCTGAACGAGCCAATCAGTCGCCTGGTATACCTGACAGCACCCTCGACAGGGCAGGCGAGGGATCCGGAGGAGGCGGAGGGATCCGGTTATGTTCCGACCATTTTTCTGAAGGATTTTTACCGGAGAGCATACCACAGAATCCGCAGATATCTGCCGGAATCCAAGACGATTGTCTTTCATGACGGATTTCGGCTGAATGTATGGGGAGATTATTTTGTACGTCACAGGATGAAAAATGTCTGTCTGGACACGCATATGTACGTATTTGCCATGGAGAATTTTTTTCCGGTGCATAAGCCGTGGGTATATCGTACCTACCTGGCCATCAACAAACAGAGAATCCGTCTGGCACAAAAGTATACGCCCGTCATTGTCGGGGAATGGTGTGTGACGAATGAATATGCCTTTGGAATGCGTAAGGATTTCACGAAAGGTGCGCTTTCCGGTATGGCGACATCTCCGGACGCAAAGCAGTACCAGATCAACGCGCCGATTCCCGAGCAGGAGAAGCGAAAACGGTTCCTTGGTCTTGCGCATGCCGAGCTTCGAACCTGGGAAGAAACGGAGGGATGGTTTTACTGGAACTATCAGCTTCTGAGGGATCGAAGGAAAAAGGAAAATGCAGCATCGGATGCAGGCGAACATAAGGAATCGACGCAGAGTACCGGGGCGGGAAAGCAGACCGTGGAAGAGGAACAGAAGGAGATCGAATACCTGACGATCACGGATGAATATTTTAAGGAAGCCTGGGATTTTGCGAGGTGCATGGAACGCGGATGGCTCCCGTCTGCATGGGAGAGAGAATAACGGTCGGCGATCCCGGACTTGAAGACATTGATTTTGTCAAAGACGAACGAATGGATTTGAGGATATTGATTTTTCGTCAAGGACGAACGAAAGGACTTTATTTATGAAACACGCGGATATTGTCAATCGGATGACAGCGGAGGAGAAGGCCGCATTTCTTTCGGGGAAAAGTGAATGGGAGTCCTGGAATTTTGACCGGCTCGGAATCCTGTCGATTTTCATGTCGGACGGACCGAGCGGAATCCGCAAGCAGGCAGGAGAGGGGGACCACCTCGGGCTGAATCCGTCGGTCCCCGCCACCTGCTTTCCGTCCTCCGCAACCCTCTGTAACAGCTGGGACGTATCGCTGGCAGAAGAGGTCGGAGAGGGACTTGGCAGAGAAGCCAGAGCGGAGGGGGTACATGTGCTTCTGGGGCCGGGCATGAACATCAAGCGGAATCCGCTCTGCGGAAGAAATTTTGAATATTTTTCCGAGGACCCGTACCTGACCGGGAAGCTGGCCGCGTCGGAGGTGAGAGGCATACAGTCCCGCGGCGTGGGGGCATGCTGCAAGCACTTGGCAGTGAATTCACAGGAAACACGGCGCATGGCCATGAATGCGGTTGTCGATGAGCGGACGTTGCGAGAGATTTATCTGACCGCGTTTGAAATTGCGGTGAAGGAGAGCCATCCGCGGGCGATGATGTCCAGCTACAATGAGGTGAACGGGGTATACGCGAACGAAAATCGTCATCTGCTTATGGATATCCTGCGGAAGGAATGGGGATTTGACGGCTTTGTTGTGACCGACTGGGGCGCGAGCAACGATCATGTCCTCGGCGTGAAAAACGGCTCAAATCTGGAGATGCCGAATCCGGGTCTGGACCCGGCCAGGGAACTCCTGGCAGCGGTAAAATCCGGAAGGATTACGCAGGAAGAGGTGGATCAGAGGGTCGATGAGCTCCTGGATGTGGTGCTGGAACTCACCGGTGAGACGGCAGGGGCGCATGAAAAAAAATACGGCGGTGATTTACGTTCCACTGATAAAGAGACGATTCATCGTGAGAACCACAGGCTTGCGCGAAAAGCGGCGGCGGAGAGCATGGTTCTTTTGAAAAACGAGGATCAGATTCTTCCATTGAAGAGAGGAACAAGAGTCGCGATCATCGGAGATTTTGCCTTTGAACCACGTTATCAGGGCGCAGGCTCTTCAATGGTAAATGCGACTAAAGTAGAAAGTGTAAAGGATCTCGCAGGCGGCTATGATCTTCAGATCGTGGGGATGGCCAGAGGATACCGGCGGGACGGCAGCGAGGACGCGGACATGATTGGGGAAGCGGTTGCCCTGGCGCAGCAGGCGGACGTTGTGGTACTCTTTTTCGGGCTGAATGAGCAGTCCGAGTCTGAGGGACTGGATCGCACACACCTTCGCATTCCACAGAACCAGATCACACTGATGCGGGAGATTCAGGAAGCAAACCGGAATACGGTGGGAGTAATCAGCGCGGGATCGGCCATTGAGATGCCGTGGCATCACCATTTTAAGGGGCTCCTTCACTCGTACCTGTCGGGACAGGCAGGGGCCGGCGCCATGCTCGATGTGCTCACCGGCGTGGTTAATCCATCCGGACATCTGGGCGAAACGATCGTGAAGAAATATGAGGACACACCGTCCTATTCGTATTATCCGGCGCTCGAGCGGAATTCGGAATACCGTGAGAGCGTGTTTGTGGGCTACCGCTACTTTGAGACCGCGAATGTTCCGGTGCTCTTCCCGTTCGGATACGGTCTTTCGTATACCAGCTTCGAATATTCCGGACTGCAGGCAGATGAGACAGGAATCCGGTTTACGCTGAAAAATACCGGTGCGTATGACGGGGCTGAGGTCGCACAGATGTATGTGGGCAAGAAGGATTCAGACATTTTCCGTCCGGTCCGGGAGCTGAAGGGGTTTGCCAAGGTATTTCTGAAGGCCGGCGAGGAGGCAAGCGTGAGCATCCCGTTCGATGACAAGACCTTCCGTGTGTGGAACCGTATGACAGAGCGCTGGGAAATCGAAGGCGGAACGTACCAGATTTCTGTCGGATCCAGCTGCCGGGATTTGCGTCTTTTTACTTCAGTGGAGAAGCAGGGGGATCTGGAGCGGCTTCCGTATGATCGCGAGAAATGCAGCTGTTATTACAAGGCGGACGTCCGAAGGGTTTCCGACGAGGCGTTTGAAGAGATACTGGGGTATCCGGTTCCCTCCGGCGCATGGAACCAGAAAAGCCTCGATATCAATGACGCGCTCTGCCAGATGTATTACGCGAAGAGTCCCCTCGCAAGAAGGATATACAAGGTTCTGGACAGAAAACTGAAAAAATCGCAGTCGGAAGGCGGTGTGCCGGATCTGAATACGATGTTCCAGTACAACATGCCGTTCCGCGCGATTGCCAAGATGACCGGAGGCCTGGTGTCCATGGAAATGGTTCGCAGTATGGTAGATATGGTAAACGGACACTTCTTCCGGGGAATGGGAGGCGTGATCGGAGGATTTTTCCGGAACAGGAGAGAAAATAAGCAATATCTTCGAAAAATAAAATGAAACGAGATAAAATATAATATAAAATAATAGCAGGTCCGTGGTGGTTGGGTGCCATAAACGGACCTGTTTTTGTATAATACGATACCTTGTGCCACAAACTGTATAAGCCACAGATTGCGTCGTGCTGTGCACTTCCGCAGCACCACAGGTATTCAGGACGAACCCGGATTCTTCAGCGTTGCGGCATAAATGGCCCACGGGATGGAGCCTGCGATCTCAAGGCAGCGGATATCCTTTTGAACGATTTCTGAGGCGTGGAGATTGACATCAATGCCGATGCCATACCCGCGGGAGACAAAAAGATAGATCAGGGAACTTTCCATGGTCCGGATGGAGATCTGTGGTACAAAGCCCAGTTCCTGGCATTTGGTTACGACCGAGTTAAAAATACTGAATTTTTCGTTGAGGGTAATCAGCTTCTGGTTCTGGAGATCCTCAAAGGACAGAACCTCCTTTTCGTAGAGCGGATGTCCGCGATACACGACAGCACACAGTCTGGTCTCGAAGATTTTCTGCTCGCGTACCATCGGAGACCGGAAATGGTCGATGATGTAAGCGGTGTCGATTTTTCCTCCGAGGAGGAGATCCTTGATATTCTGGTTGAAATCCTCGGTCCACTCCACCGCCTCGCTTCCGATCAATTCCCGGTTCAGAGACTGCAGAGAGGGCACAGCCTGCAGGGCGCGGACGACACCGCAGGCAAAGCCTACGCGTCGGGAATGGCGGGAGAAATCGATTCGCTTCATTTCTATTTCCAGATCCTGCAGACGGTAAAGCATTTCCTTGCTGTGCTTGTAAAGATAGTCTCCGCTTCTGGTGGGAGCAAGCCCTGCCGCAGAGCGGCGGAAGAGCATGACACCGAGCTCCTCTTCCAGGCGGTTGATGTTTTTTCCCATTCCCTGAGGAGAAATATAGAATCGCTCAGAGGCCTTGTTCAGACTTCCGGTCTCATAGCAGGCGCAGAAATAGCGAAGCGTTTTTGTGTCCATTACAAAAGAAACCTCCTTTTCTGGCATCATCATTTTGTTTGTATTATACCTCAAAACCATCCGTTTTTTATTCTAATAATTACACGTGTAGAAAATAAAAGTTTCTACTCGACATCTGCTTGTTGATGGAAAAATACGTCAGAGCGGTATATGCTGGGTATAGTTAATTTGTTAACGAGAGCCGCTGAATAGCTTGAACGACTGGAATCATGTACAGGAGGTTTTTATGAGAACCAGAAAATACCCGAATCTTTGCAAGCCGATTACGATCGGCAGAACGACTTTCCGAAACCGTATGTTTTCTGCACCGATGGGCGGGACGGACATCACAAATGACGGCTGTATCGGGCCAAAGTCGACGGCCTTCTATGAGCTCCGCTCCAAGGGCGGCGCAGCCGCGGTTACGGTGAGTGAATGCATGGTTCATCCGCAGACGGACGGGTCCCATGCCTATCACCTGGATGAATCGATTCTGAATTCTCTTGCATGTGCCACCTATACGGCGGATGCGATCCGGAGGCATGGCGGCATTCCGAGCCTGGAGCTCTCGCACTCGGGGATGTTTGCCGGCACCTATATGACGGACAAGAAAAAGCAGCATGAGCTTCACCAGTGGGGGCCCTCCGATACGGTCCGCGCGGACGGCGTGCAGGTGAAGGCTCTGACAAAGGAAATGATTGACGACATTGTGGCATCGTACGGACATGTGGCCGGCCTTGCGAAGCGCGCGGGCTTTGAGATGCTCATGATTCACGGCGGCCACGGGTGGCTGATCAACCAGTTTCTGTCGCCGCTCTTTAATCATCGGACAGATGAATACGGCGGATCATTGGAGAACCGCACGCGCTTCGCGGTGGAGGTGCTGAAGTCGGTGCGGGAGGCGGTAGGCCCCTTTTTCCCGATTGAGTTCCGGATGAGCGGGGCGGAGTTTGCCGAAGGCGGGTATGACTTGGAGGAAGGTGTCCGCATTGCGCAGTCGATCGAGCCTTATGCCGACATCATTCATGTATCTGCGGGAACCTATCAGAAGACGTTCGGTATCACGCATCCTTCCATGTTTGAAGATCATGGACGGAATGTCTATCTTGCGGCAGAGATCCGGAAGCACGTGCATAAGCCTGTCGCGACAATCGGAGGACTGAACGATCCGGCACAGATGGAAGAGATCATCGCTTCCGGAAAAGCGGACATCGTGTACATGGGACGGGCGCTTCTGGCGGATCCTTTCCTTCCGAGAAAAATAAACGAGGGAAGAGAGGATGAGATTGTCCGCTGTCTGCGCTGCTTTACCTGTATGGCAGAGCGCGCAGCCACATCTACCAGACGGTGTACGGTGAACCCTCTGATCGGAAGAGAGCTTGAGGGCGATGAAATCCAGCTGGCTCCGGTAAAGAAAAAGGTTCTGGTGGCAGGCGGCGGCCCCGGCGGTCTGTACGCGGCTTATACTGCGGCGAGACGGGGCCATCAGGTGATTCTCTGCGAAAAGGAAAAAGAAGTCGGCGGCATTCTGAAATCAGAGCAGGCGCTTCCGTTCAAGTATGAGATGTATCAGCTCTCCGGTACATACCGGCTGCTCTGCGAAAAGGCGGGAGTCGAAATCCGTACCGGTGTCGAGGTGACGCCGGAGTATGTCGACAGGGAGACACCGGACGCGCTGATCATTGCAGTCGGCTCTACGCCGCTTGTTCCTCCGATCCCGGGGCTTCACGGGGAGAACGGAGCAAATGTTATTGTGGTGAACAACTACTATCTGGAGAAGGAACGCTGCACAGACAACGTCGTTGTCTTCGGCGGCGGTCTCGCGGGCTGTGAGTGTGCCGTTCATCTCGGACAGGAGGGAAAGCATGTGGAAATCGTAGAGATGCGGGACATGCTTGCACCGGATGCCAATGTCCGCCACCGCCCGCTGCTGATGGCACAGATCGACAAATACTGCACGGTTCATACCGGGTATAAGGGACTCGAGGTCACGAAGGAAGGAATTATCTGTGAGACGAAGGACGGAGAAAAGGTCCTGGTTCCGGGAGATACGGTGATCTGCGCGCTTGGTCAGAGATCCCGTACGGATGTTGTGGAATCGCTGATGGACACGGCTCCCTTTGTCCGCGTGATCGGAGATGCCTCAAGAGTTTCCACGATCACAAACGCTGTGTACTGGGGATACCACGCGGCACTGGATATCTGATGATTGGAAGCGGCGCAACACGGAAAGGCGTCGAATTGTATCGAATGCGGACAGTGCGAGGGTGTCTGCCCGCAGCATCTTCATATCATCGATTTCCTGAAAGATGTAAGCAGGCATTTTGAGTGCTGAGTACTTGAAAGAAGTGACGGATTTGGAAAATGAAAAAGTATTTACGATGAAGTTTTCAAAGGTGTATCCGCTGCTGGTGGCAAAAGCGGAACGAAAGGGCAGAACAAAAGATCCGCTACCTGGATAAGCTGATTGATGAGCTGGCAAAGGGAAAATCAATGGAAAAAATTATGCGGTAGCAATAACCTGGCCGTTCACAAAGTAAGATAAGCGACCGGGATGCTGACCGGGATATTGATTAGGGCAACATTGCAAAAGCACCCCGATTAGTGTACAATATTACCGTTTTGATTCTACAGGGCTGTTCAAGCGCTGCGACCTGGCGGAAGATATCAGGACACTTCCATATCGGTATCACCATGAATCTGTAGCTTATACAGTTCGTGGCACTCAGTATTTTTGGAAAAGTGCGCAGAGCCCGTCAATATAAGGATTTTTAAGGAGATATAAGCAGAAATGAAACTAGGAATCGTAGGACTTCCGAACGTAGGAAAAAGTACTCTGTTTAACGCACTGACACAGGCCGGCGCAGAAATGGCGAACTATCCGTTCTGTACGATCGACCCGAACGTCGGTGTCGTTCCGGTGCCGGATGAGAGACTGAAGCTGCTGGGAGATTTCTTCCACTCGAAAAAGGTAACTCCGGCGGTTGTCGAATTCGTCGATATTGCCGGACTGGTGAAGGGTGCATCCAAGGGTGAGGGCCTGGGCAACCAGTTTCTTGCCAATATCCGGGAGTGCGATGCCATTGTCCATGTGGTCAGATGCTTTGAGGATCCGAACGTAATTCATGTGGATGGCAGTGTGGATCCGACCAGAGATATCGAGACGATCGATCTTGAGCTGATTTTCGCGGATCTTGAGGTGCTGGAGAGAAGAATCTCGAAGACTACAAAGGCTGCCCGCATCGGAGATAAGTCTGTGAAGACGGAGCTGGAGATGCTTCTGGCGTTGAAGGCACATCTGGAGGACGGCAAGGATGCGATTTCCTTTGATCTGGAACCTTACAGAGATGAGGAGAGCGTTTTGACTGCTTTCAATGAGCTGAATCTCCTTACCGCGAAGCCGGTAATCTATGCGGCGAATGTAGCGGAAGATGATCTTGCGGACGATGGAGCCTCCAATCCGCATGTTCAGGCAGTGCGTGAATTGGCAAAGGGAAAGAACAGTGAGGTCTTCGTAGTGAGTGCCGAGATCGAGGCCGAGATGTCGGAGATGAGTGACGAGGATAAGGAAATGTTCCTGGAGGATCTCGGTGTGAAATCATCCGGAATGGACAAGCTGATTCAGGCATCCTACCGCACGCTTGGGCTGATGAGCTTCCTCACCGGCGGTGAGGATGAAACCCGTGCGTGGACGATCAAGATCGGCACAAAGGCACCGCAGGCGGCCGGTAAGATTCACAGCGATTTTGAACGTGGCTTCATCAAGGCAGAGGTGATCAATTATCAGGAGCTTCTGGACTGCGGTTCCTATCCGGCAGCCCGTGAAAAAGGGCTGGTCCGCATGGAGGGCAAGGACTATGTCGTTCAGGACGGAGATGTCATCATCTTCCGGTTTAATGTGTGATGATAATCTTTGGTGACTCGGTGGCGTGAATTTTCACGCGTAAAGAAAAAGGGGCTGTCGCACTAATGCGACGGCCCCTTTTATCTCGATCATATGCAGATATCCATCTGCGGGATATCATTTTATACAGAAAACACTCATACAATACTTTGTGCCACAAACTGTATAAGCTACGGATTGCTCTGTGCTTCGCACTCCCGCAAACCTACAAGTATGAGCACTTCCTTCTTCATAGTGTGACTTGGAAGGAAATATCCGGTTTGGTGTAGGTGACGGAAATTTTTCCATGGTGATTTTCGACGATCTGGTTTGCCATGGAGAGCCCGATGCCGTAGCCGGATTTTTTGCTGTTGTGGGAGGTGTCCTCACGGTAGAAGCGATCGAAGAAGCGATCGTATCTGACATTTTCCCCTTCCGCATACGTATTCGTGACAGTCAGAAGAATGCCTCGCCCTCGTGCCCGTGTCTTGAGAGAAACGGAAATGGTCCCGCTGTCGTCGCAGTATTTTACGGCGTTGTCGATCAAGATATTGACAAGTTCGGGAAGCGCGCGTGGATCGCCGGTTACATGCAGATCCGGAGCAATTTCCGCTTGCAGGGATTTGCCCTGCTGTTCGGCGATGGTGCGATAAGAATCCACGGACTCTCTTGCTGCAGCGGACATATCTACATCTTCGGGGTCTTCGAAGGTGGTTTCCTGAATCTTCGCAAGACGGATCAGATTGTTTACGAGACCGGTCAGGCGTGTGACCTGGTTCCGGATACTGGTGGTCCACTCATTTTTCCCATCGATCATTTCGAGAACCTCCGCGTTTGCGGAGATGACGGCCAGCGGGGTCTTCAGCTCGTGACCGGCGTTGGTGATAAACTGCTTCTGGCTTTCCATATTCCGGGCAACCGGCTGGACCACCCTTTTGGAAATGAGTGTAACTATAATAAGGAAGGCGATGGTACAGAAAATGCCGAACATGATGGAGTAACGGGCGAAGGTGCGGACGCTGCGAAATTCGCCGGTAGTATCCATAAAGACCAGGATGGCATTTCCTTCGGTGCTCTTTTCGCTGAGGTAGGAATACGTCAGTCCGTTATATACAAAGATTCCCTTTTTTCTTGCGGATTTTGCATGGGATTCGGCAAGAGTGCGGATTTCATCCTCCGTCAGGGAGGAGATGTGATCATCCAGGATACTGCTGACGGCACCGTCCTTATCGAAGATCACAGAAAAATAACGGAGCTGGTAGTTACTCTCCGGCGTGAGATCGAGATCTTTCTCTGCGGAGTTTCCGTTCGTGTCGGTAAACGACTGCAGAAAGTCGCGGAGACGTTTAAAAAGATCGGTTGAATCGGAAGAGGCGTCAGTGCCGGATTGCGGATTTTTTGCAGAAGAGTTTTCCGGAATCGAAACGCTGCTGCCGGAAGAAGCTGTGACCTGGGATTCCCCGCTCAGATATTTTCGGTAGTCATCTATCGTGATATGGGGAAGTTCACCTCCGTTGTCGGCGATATATTTCAGTTCCCACTGCACCTCAACGCTTTTCGATCTGTAGTTGACGATGTTGATCGGGATGATCAGCAGGGATATCAAAATGATTACAGAGAGTGTGGCGTATGTAATGAATTGACGCTGCAGTTTTTTGATCATTCTGTATCTGCCTTTCGTTTTTCCAGTCGATAGCTTCCGCCCCGGTTGCCGGTGATTATCAGGTCTGCCTCTATGGCGTCCAGCTTGTTGCGCAGATAGGAAATGTACATCCAGACAAGCTCCGGTTCTGCGTCCGGGGTGTCTTTCCATACGTGTTCCAAAAGCTCCTGCGTCGTCAGGTCTTTTTCCGGATTGAGCATAAAAAATTCCATCATTTTTGCCTCTTTGCTTGCAAGACGTATGGAATTCCGGCTGGAGAGTTCCTGTTCCGCGGTATTCAGGGTGACAGAGCCGACGTTCAGCTGTCTGGGCGTATAGGAATCGCTGCGTCTTGTCTGAGAACGGATGCGGGCGAGCAGCTCGCCCATGGCAAAGGGCTTCGTCAGATAGTCGTCGGCTCCGGCGTCCAGACCGGTGATTCGGTCGTCAATTTCGGATTTGGCGGTAAGCATGATGACGGGAGTGACATTCCCGTGGCTTCGGAGCTGCTTCAGTGCCTCGATTCCGTCCATTTTTGGCATCATGATATCAAAGATCATACAGTCATAGGAATTTTGAAGCGCTTTTTGGAGAGCCGCTTCGCCGTCAAAAACGGCATCTGTTTCATATCCGGAATGTGTCAGGACCGCCACAAGCGCTCTTGACAGGTCTTCTTCATCTTCAGCAAGCAGTAGTTTCATGGTAACTCCTCTCTAGACATATTTATACATACTCTACAAGAAACCATTCTGGGCTTTAGAATAGATCGGGCGGGTCTCACGGTTCTTCTGAATGCGTCTGTTCGGTCTTACTGTTCTCGTTAATCAGATTGCGGATCGTCTGCATGGAGACGTCGCAGGAGGCGAGCTCATCGGCGCATCGTTTCAGTTCTGTCGTGATTATTTTTTCATTGGAGATGCTGTGTTTGTATTTTAATTGGTGTTCCAGGCTGGCCCACATGTCCATAGCGATGGTTCGCAGCTGGATTTCTACAAAGTAGTGTCCGGGATTGCGGCCCAGCACGTCTTCATAAGGAACGGTGAGTTCCAGAATCATGTGATAGCTCCGGTATCCGTTTGGCTTGGCGTGCCGGATATAGTCCTTCTCTTTTCTTACCGTGACATCCGGGAAGGATTTCAGATAATCGATGATGGAATATATATCATCGATGAAACGGGTGACGATGCGCAGGCCGATCGAGTCTGTTATGATATGCAAGGCCGATTCGGGTGTTTGCGGAAGTCCCTTCCGGTCACATTTTTCGCGCATACTGGCCTCGCTTTTAATCCGAGCGTTCAGATGCTCATAGATGCCGTCTCCGGTCTCTTCCTTTATTCTTTCATTATGCGCGGTGATTCTTCCGGTTATCTCCTGCATGACCGAATCTAATGTGTCCTTGTATTTTCCGTATATGGACGTTTCCGGAGCTGACGCAGCGGAAGAAACGGGGGCTGCTTCCGGAATTCCCGGGCGGATATCCTTTTTTTCCATTTGTTACTCCTTTGTTCTTTCTTCGGGCTGCCTTGTCTGCATCCAGTAAGCGCCCATGCTTTGTCCGGGTTTGCCGGTAACCTCGTCATTCAGATATTCCGTAAGACTGACACCGGCAGGATTCCATGCGTTGGCTTCCGACACGGATTCGTACTCGATCTCCGCATACCAGAACCCGGTAGGCTGCCCTTCGTCTACATGGTTCACCTCGAGATGGCTGCCGTCGGGGAGCAGATAGGTGCGTCTGACCTTTGGAATCAGCGGAAGCGCGATCAGATCCTCCAGCTGACGGAAGATTTCCGCGGTAATGGGGAACTCAATTTCTTTTCTCGCCAGTCCGCCTCCGGATTTGAAACAGAGAATAAATTCCGTTTTGCCATTCACCATGGCTTCTTCCCGGATGCGTACCGTCGGATATACGGAAATGTATCCCTGCCTCATATTCTGCTCAAAGAGGATGGGAAAATCTATCTCCGGCCATCCCTTTACCATCCATTTACGTTCAATTTCCATAAGAGCCTCCCTCATTTTTCCTTTTGGTTTTATACAAAGGATAGCATAAGATTGTAATCATTGTGTGATAAATTGAATTGAAATCGCAAGAAGCATGTGCTATCGTATGAATGCTTGCTGTATAAGCTCTTCAAAAATGCAGAAGGACTCGTCGCACGCGAAGCGCGCGTAAGAGGCTGAATGCGAATACCTATTAGCGGCAAGAAAGCTGCTAAGAGGCTGAATGCGAATACCTGTTAGTGGCACGGAAGTTGCGAAACAGCTTTCGTGACGCGGGGACTTATACAGTTTGCGGCACGATGGATTGTATGGATATTTACATAATAAGGAAGATTTTATATGTCCAATAAGATAAAAACCATGCTTGCCGTCGGCGCGTGTAAGGCGTCGAGGTCGGCACTGCGTCTGCTGCATCGGGGAGGTACAACGACTCCGGGGCGGATGGCGATGAAATTTGACAGAAATATCCTGGAGACGGTTTCGCAGGGGATGGATATCATTGTCGTTACCGGAACAAACGGGAAGACGACGACCTCAAATATGATCGAGCATGCACTCTCGGGTACCGGTCGGGACGTTCTGGCCAACAAGTCGGGGGCAAATCTGCTCCCGGGTGTAACAGCGGAATTTACGTCAAACGCAACCGCCTTCGGAAAGCCGAAGAAGCATTTTGCGGTGATCGAGTGTGATGAGGGTGCCCTGAAGCAGGTTGTTCCGAGGATTCATCCGAAGGTCATCGTGGTGACGAATCTGTTCCGGGATCAGCTGGACCGGTACGGAGAGGTTATGCATACACTGGAGGAGATCCGCAAGGGAATCAAGATGGTTCCGGATGCGGTGCTCTGCCTGAATGCGGATGATTCCCTTACGGCCTCCCTGGCCCTGGATGTCCCGAACAAGGTTACGTATTTCGGCATTGATTGTCCGATCGGGGAGCAGAAAAACGTCGAGATCTCCGATGCCAGATACTGCATCCGTTGCGGAACAGAATATGAATATGATTACCACACCTACGCCCATCTTGGCGGGTTCCGGTGTCCGAAATGCGGATATCGGCGAATTCGCCCGTCGGTTGCGGTGACGGAGATCAAGAAGGTGTCCTCGTCCGGAAGTGTAGTGCGGATGCGGTTCGGAGAGGATGGAAACAGAGATGCCGGAGGAGCGAAGGACAGTGATGGTTCTTTAGAGAATGCTGGGCCGGGATACCGTACATCTTCCGCTGAGACAGAGCGGGAAGTGACGATCGGTCTGCCGGCTGTCTACAATATCTATAATGGAGCGGCCGCGATCGCCGCGTACCAGGCGGCAGGATTTGACCGGGAGGAGGTTATTGCTTCTCTGGCGGATGTACACAGCAGCTTTGGCAGAATGGAAACCTTCCGTCTGGGCGAAGTCCCGATCCAGATGATCCTGGTGAAAAATCCGGCCGGGTGCAACCAGGCGCTTTCCTATCTGGCGGGTCTGGGTGAGGATTATCAGGCGGTGTTCTGTCTGAATGACCGGACGGCGGACGGACATGATATTTCCTGGATCTGGGATGCGGATTTTGAAAAGGTATGCAGAGATCCGCACCTGAAGCATGCGTACGTACTGGGCGACAGGGCGGACGACATGTGTCTGCGGTTGAAGTATGCAGACGCAGAGGAGGCGGATATTGAAAAGGTGCAGGATAACGCTGCGCTGATTGAAAAGCTGAAGAAAAGCTCGGTTCCGGTATTTATTCTTCCGAATTACACCTCCATGCTTTCTCTTCGGGCGGCGCTCGGAGCGATTACCGGAAAACAGGAATTCTGGAAAGGCTGACGGGGAGGACTTGTATGAGTGAATTAAAAATCTGTCACCTCTATCCGGAGGTGCTGAATCTGTACGGGGACCGCGGGAATATCCGGTGTATGCAGAAACGTCTGGAGTGGAGAGGTATAGACGCGAAAATTACACGGGTCGGACTCGGAGATCAGACCGATCTGACCGATTTCGATCTTTTCTTCATCGGAGGGGGTCAGGATTTTGAGCAGGAGGTGCTGCTGGAGGATCTTAAGGCAGGAAAAGCGGATTCCATCCGGTCAGCCATTGAAGACGGCAAGACCTTTTTGTGCATCTGCGGCGGATACCAGATGTTGGGGCATTATTATGAGACCTATGACGGGGTGAAGTGTGAATTCCTCGGAGCGGTTGACTTCTACACAAGGGGCGGAAATGTCAGAATGATTGATAATTATGCGTTCCGTCTGAATGAGGAATCCGGAGGAAGCACGGTGGTAGGCTTTGAGAACCACAGCGGCAGGACTTACCTGGGCGAAGGTGTAAAGCCCCTTGGGACCATTCTGAAGGGCTACGGCAATAACGGGGAGGATCAGACGGAGGGCGTCCGTTATCGAAACGTATTCGGCTCCTACAGTCACGGGCCGATCCTGCCGAAAAACCCTGAGTTTTGCGATTTTCTGCTGAAAACATCACTGGAACGCAAATATGGCCGTTTTGAGCTGGAGCCCCTGGGGGATGCCTTCGAGAAACAGGCACATGACAGTGTTCTGGCGAATGTGATGGCCGGAACTGCCGGAAAAGACGACTGAATACAGGTATATTTATGCAGGAGAAGAAGCTGAAAATTGAAAACCTTGCCATGCGGATCTCTTTTCTGGGAACGGTCGGCTTTGCTGCCGCGGAGTTCCTGATCTTTTTGATCGCAGGATCCCGGGCGGTCTTGATGGATTTCATCTTCGATTTCGTCGACGTGATCCTGATCGGCCCGCTGATGGTGCTGATCCCATATCTGTATAAGCCTGCCTCGGAACGTCATCCTTACGGATACGGACAGGTGGAATCTCTGTTTATTATTATGAAATACCTGGCGTTGGTGGTGGTTGACATCAGCCTTCTCTATGATAATGTTGTGACGGTTATCCATGGCGGGCACACGATCAATGCGGGCACCGTTTTTGTCTATGAGATGATCTCGAGTATCGGGACGCTCGCAATGTGCCTGGTTCTCAGATATCTGAGCCGCAAATACGAATCCATGATCATTGAAGCAGAGATTTTTTCCTGGAAGATTTATGTCTATACCAGTGCGGGACTTGCACTGGCCTTTCTTCTGGCTATATTTCTCAAAAGCACCTCGTTCGCTTTTGTGATTCCTTACATGGACCCGGTAATCGCTTCCGTGATGGCCGTTGTATTGATTATACGTCCCATTCGCGAAATTATAGCCAATACCCGGAATCTGCTGCTTTTTTCGGCACCCCCGGAGACGGTAGAAGAGGTGCGGGCGGTAGCGGAAGAGGAACTGCGGAAATACTCCTGTGAAATCAGCTTCCTGGAGGTGATACAGACAGGCCGGAAAACCTGGGTAGAGATTTACATCGACAGTGAATCGGAGGTGGTTATTCTCCGGCATCTGCATCTGATCAGAGATGCAATCCGCGAGAGACTTAAGGGGAAGTTCGATCAGTACTATGTGGAGCTGATCCCGGATATCCCGAATTAACGGAAAGTGATGACTGAAACAGAATCAAATCGCACAAGTGCCAGACCGGTCCTCCATTCGGGACCGGTTTTTTCACAGAAATTTTCGCGAAAATCGGTTGATTTTTGAGGGGGCTGAGACTAAAATGGGAACATAGGTGGTGATTTGTGGTGAATAGTGGTAGAAAATGGAGACCAGAACGCTTCACGGGGAGGAAGTGGAGGATTCTCCGCCACAGTCACAAATGAGGTTGATGTTTCTATGTTCATGGGTGAGTACAGCCATACAATCGATAGTAAAGGAAGACTGATCATCCCATCCAAATTCAGGGAGGAACTTGGGGAGAGTTTTGTCCTGACAAGAGGATTGGACGGATGTCTCTCCATCTATTCGGCTGCGTCATGGAAAGCCTTTGAGGAGAAGCTGTCTCAATTGCCACTTACAAGTAAAGATGCAAGAACCTTCACCCGTTTCTTTGTCAGCGGAGCAACAGGCTGCGAACTGGACAAGCAGGGGAGAATTCTCGTGCCGGGTACGCTGCGGGAATATGCTGGTCTGGAGAAGGATGTGATCCTGGCCGGGAACCTGGATCGTATCGAAGTCTGGAGCAAGGACCGATGGGCGGATAACAACGATTACGAAGACATGGATGCCATTGCGAAGGGACTGCAGGATATTGGAGTGTCAATCTGAAGTCTGGCGCAGGAGCGGTGATATGGAATTCAGTCATAAATCGGTATTGTTGAATGAGACCATCGGGAATCTGAAAATCAAACCTGACGGAATCTACGTGGACGGCACATTAGGGGGTGGCGGACACGCTTTGGAAGTTTGCAAGCGTCTTACAGATGGTGGAAGACTCATCGGGATTGACCAGGATGCGGACGCGATTGAAGCAGCCGGGAATCGTCTTATAGAATATAAGGATCGGGTAACGATTCTCCGGGGCAATTATCACGAGATGAAAAGCATGCTGGCAGATCAGGGGATTGCGGGTGTCGACGGCATACTGCTGGACCTGGGAGTATCTTCGCATCAGCTGGATGATTCAAGCCGGGGATTTACCTACCGTGCAGACGCTCCGCTGGACATGAGAATGGACCAGAGACGTGAGCTTTCTGCCTACACGGTCGTAAATACCTACAGCAAAGAGCAGTTGTATCAAGTGATTCGTGATTATGGCGAGGAAAAGTTTGCCGAGAATATCGCCAAACACATCTGTCTGGAACGGGAGAAGCGGCCGATCCGGACTACAGGAGAACTTGCCGATATCATCAAGGCTTCTATTCCGGCCAGAATGAGAGCGACGGGCGGACATCCGGCGAAGCGGACGTTTCAGGCAATCCGTATTGAGGTGAACGGGGAGCTTGATGTACTCAAGGATTCGCTGGACAGCATGATCGATCTGCTGAATGAAGGCGGAAGAATCTGTGTGATCACCTTTCATTCGCTGGAAGATCGCATCGTGAAAAATATTTTCAGGAGAAATGAAAACCCTTGTATCTGTCCTCCGCAGTTTCCGGTTTGTGTATGTGGAAGAAAGTCAAAGGGTTTTGTTGTAACAAGAAAGCCTATCGTTCCATCGGTAGAAGAGATGGAGGAGAATCCACGCTCCAAGAGCGCCAAGCTCAGGGTGTTCGAGAAGAAAAGCGCAGGATGATTTTCCTGAATACAGGATAGCAGGAATGGCCAGAAAAAATTCGAAATCATATACAAGTGCAAAACGAAGGGTAAATTCGATAAAATCGGGCTCGGTAAAGTACTACAGACTGCAGGAGTCATATGAAGACGGTAACGCCGTCCGAAGTTTTGAGGAAGAGACGGAGGAGGACATTATCGAGGAGGCAAGACCGAAGGTGAGCAAGCGGACGAAGCATAACCGCGCCAGAGCGAAGAATATGAGCGCCGGATACGTTCTTTTTCTTTCTGCGGTGTGCATTGTCACGGTCTTTCTCTGCATTCATTATTTGCAGCTGCGTTCTGATCTGACCAATCAGACAGAAAAGATCGCTTCCATGCAGAACACGCTCAATCAGCTCAAGGCGGATAATGATGCGTATTACAAGGCAACGATGGCGTCGCTGTCGATGGATGATGTGAAGGATACGGCACTGAATAAGCTGAACATGCATTATGCCACGGAGTCTCAGATTCGCTATTATAACGCGGAGGATGAGAGCTATGTACGCCAGTACCAGAGCTTGTCCGGAGAGAACGGATAAGTGTTTATGGGGAGAGGACACTCCCTGTTTCAGAAGCTGTACGTCACAGATAACCGGTAAACGGTTTCTTTCATGTGCTTCTGGAAACGGGAGACAAAGAGATAGGAGTATGCTATAATTTCAGAACCATGTGAATTGATCTGAGAGGACGCGCTGCGATCATGCGGCATTAGGCGCGGCTTCTCAGATTAGTTCATATGGTTCTGATGGCGTTTACATGGAAAAAGGAGATTGAAATTTGAGCAGAAGAAAGAAATCCGGGGCAAGCGCGGAGAAGAAAAGAGAACGCCGGATGCGTCAGCGTCGGATTGGTCTCAGAACGAGCAAGAAGCTGGTGGGATTGTTCCTTCTGGTTGTTCTTTGTCTGGCAGGACTTGCTCTTCGCATTACCTATATCAATGCCTCCCAGGGAGAACGGTATGAGCGGATTGTGCAGACGCAGGCGCAGCAGCAATACACCAGTACGACAATTCCATACCGACGGGGAGACATTACGGACAGAAACGGGACGATTCTTGCGTCGAGTGAAAAGGAATATAACGTGATCCTTGACTGTAAGGTCGTAAATACGGAGGTAAGCGGTCTGGACGGTACCACGAGTCAGACATATCTGGAACCGACCGTGAAGGCTCTTGTCAATGAGTTGGGCATCGATGAGGCCTCCATCCGGAAGCTGCTCACAGATGACAGTACCAAGAACAGCCAGTATCAGATCCTGAAGAGCGGACTGTCGATCACAGATAAGCAGAAATTTGAAAAATATACCGACTTGACGAGCAAGGAAAATGCGAATCTTACCGATGCAGAGAAGGAAGAACGGCAAAATGTCAGGGGCGTCTGGTTTGAAGAAAAGTATGTGCGGACATATCCGCTGAAGTCACTTGCCTGCGACACCATCGGCTTTACCTATGATGGAACGACTGCGGACTGGGGAATTGAGGGGTATTATTCCAATATCCTGAATGGCGTAGACGGGAGACAGTACGGATATTACACGGACAACGCGGATGTGGAACAGTCCACAATTGCCGCAAAAGACGGGGACAATGTTGTATCCACGATCGATGTCAACGTTCAGCAGATTATTCGCGATGCTCTGCAGCAGTACGAAAATGAAATGGCGGATAATGACCAGAAGAACAATGGCGCAAAAAACGTCGGCGTTGTGGTGATGGATCCGAATACCGGTGAAGTTCTCGGGATGGATTCTGACAGATGGTATGATCTGAATAATCCGCGGGATCTCACTCCGTTTTATACGAAGGAAGAAATTAAGAAGATGAGCAACAATGATATGATGGACGCACTGAGCAGTCTGTGGCAGAACTTCACCATATCAAATGCGTATGAGCCGGGATCGGTCTACAAGCCGATCACCGTTGCGGAAGGATATACGACCGGAGTCCTGAATGACAATTCTACATTTTTCTGCGACGGAGGAGAGCAGGTGGCCGACAAGTATATCGCCTGCGAGGGTACGCACGGTCAGATTACCGTCGCTGAGGCTGTCAAGTATTCCTGTAATGATGCGCTGATGCAGATCGGTGCTCTGATCGGTGAGAAGAACTTCCTGAAGTATGATAACATCTTCAATTTTGGCATGAAAACGGGAATTGACCTCCCCGGAGAAAGCTCCGGACTGTTGTTTGATGCGGATACCATGGGACCGGTTGAGCTTGCGACCTCTTCCTTCGGACAAGGCTTCACCGTTACGATGATTCAGGAGGCCGCTGCCATCTCCGCAGCCATTAACGGGGGATATTATTACAAGCCTCATGTGGTCAAGCAGATTACAGATGAGAATGGCGCCGTTGTGCAGACGATCAATCCGGTTCTGGAGAGAAGAACAAATACCGAAGAGGTAAGCAAGAAGGTCCGGGAAGCGATGGGCGCCGTTATGGAATACGGAGGAACCGGATACGTAACGAAAATCCCGGGATACAGTATGGGAGGCAAAACGGGAACCGCGGAAAAGCTCCCCCGGGGCAATAACAAGTACAGCCTTTCCTTTATCGGATTTGCGCCTCTTGATGATCCGAAGGTTGTGGTCTATGTCACGGTAGATGAGCCAAATGCGGACAATCAGGAATCCTCATGCTATGCGGAGAGCATAGCGAGGAATATTTTCACAGAGCTTCTTCCTTATATGAATATCTTTCCGGACGAAGAAGGGTATACGGCCTCTGATGTTGAAACAGGCTTTGTGACGAGCGCGCAGATGATCGGTAAGGAATATTCCATCGGCGAAAACGGACCGATTTACACGGCGACCGGTAAATTATCCTCCGGAGACGACACGTCTTCCGATGGGGACGCGTCGTCTGGCAATAACAGCGCTGATTCAGCCACAACGGAGGCGGGGGAAACCGTTACCGGAAATGATACAACAGTCGGAACGGCACAGGACGGAACGGATCTGCCGACTGTGGACATTGGATCAGAGGATACCGAAAGCGGGAACGATTACTTTACGGACGGCGTGAGCAACGAGGACCTGTCGAATTATCTGTCGGACAATCCGTAAGGGAACATCCTTAGCAAGCGGTTGACAGGATGTGGAAAGTATGTAATATATGTTTACTGGCCGGGCTTTTTCGGGGCGCCGGTCAGTTATTATATGAAGTTAAAGTGGGAGATAGGATATGAAATGGATTGAATTTTTACCGGTATTTATCGCGTTCCTGGTGACCGCAGTCTGCACGGGACTGCTGATTCCCTTCCTGAACCGCAAAAAGGTGGATCAGACAGAGCGAAAGGAAGGCGTGGCCTCGCATCTGAAGAAGGCGGGAACGCCGACAATGGGAGGCATAGCGATTATCCTTGGCATTCTGGTCGTGGCGCTTTTGTATTTCCGCTCTGAGCCGACCATTGTCCCGATTATGATTCTGACCTTCGGCTTCGGTCTGGTAGGTTTTCTGGATGATTTTCTGAAGGTGGTTCTGCATCGCTCGGATGGACTGATCGCCTGGCAGAAGCTGATTCTTGAATTTGTTGTGACGGCGATTTTTCTGTATGTCATGGTGCATGTGTACGGCGTGTCTCTGGCCATGCTTGTTCCGTTTAATACGGCAGCGTCGGTTGATTTCGGTGCGTTCAATATTCCGTTTGCTTTTCTTGTGATTCTTGCCACGGTAAATGGTGTGAATTTTACCGACGGTCTGGACGGCCTGGCATCCTCCGTCACAATCGTGGTTGCGCTGTTTTTCTCGGTATCCTCTATGATGCTGTCCGGCGGAATTACGCCGGTTACCTTTGCCGTGGTCGGTTCTTTGATGGGCTTTCTTCTGTTCAATGCATATCCTGCAAAGATCTTCATGGGAGATACCGGGTCCCTTGCGCTCGGGGGATTTGTTGCCGGAAGCGCATACATGATGAAGATGCCGCTGTATATTCCGATCGTCGGATTCATTTACGCCTTTGAGCTTGTCTCTGTAGCGCTTCAGGTTACATATTTTAAGCTGACACATGGGAAGCGAATCTTCAAGATGACGCCGATTCACCATCATTTCGAGCTGTGCGGATGGTCTGAGACAAGGATTGTGACGAC
>Ga0256406_1000680_pt1 | contig 59950 bp, 45 predicted proteins | sample RumenRJG_03DNA_FD_185986 | JGI IMG/M metagenome (GOLD analysis project Ga0256406, IMG submission 185986) | Bovine rumen microbial communities from Lethbridge, Alberta, Canada - RJG_03 | ecosystem: Host-associated > Mammals > Digestive system > Stomach > Rumen | place: Canada: Alberta | collected... | reverse complement strand
GAATCACAGGTATTTCGGCGGTTGATCCAACCGCTTGAGTTGTCAAAAGACTCATTCCGGTGAAAACTATAGGCTTTTATATAGTCTCACTGGTTGGGAAAGTTATAATTAAAGAATCGTTGCTAAGAGAGGCTGCCGCACCAGATGGTGCGGCAGCCTCTTCGTGGCAAAAGTCCCGGTGAACAGGGACTTTTTCAAATTTCAGCGATGCAGGTTGAGCGCATTCACCGTGTCCTTGTAGCAGCGCAGATCCTCATCGAGATCCTTGTACAGGCTGATGTAATACGGATAAACCTGATCGTAGATGTCCGCCCACTGTTCATTGGGCTCAATGATTTCCTTAACCTTCAGAATCTCATCGACTGCGGCCGGGATATCCGAAAAGAGACCGACGGCATGACCGGCGATCAGGATATCGCCGAAGGGAACATCGCCGGATTTGTCATCCAACACGTAGACAGGCATGCGGAGCATGGATGCCTTGATGCGGGACCATTCCCGGCTTTTGGCGCCGCCTCCGGTGATCCGTAATGATTTCGCGTGTCCGCCAGCATGGCTGATTTCGGTCATGACGTGGCGGAGGGCAAATGCGGTTCCTTCAAACATGGCCCGGGTGAAATCCGCATGCTCTGTGCTCAGAGACATTCCGATAAACATGCCCTTTGCATGGGAGTTCCAGAGAGGTGCCCGTTCCCCCATGAGGTAGGGGAAAAACAGCACGCCGTTGGATCCTGCGGGAACGGCTTCGGCAACCTGATTTAATGCGGTGTAGGGGTCGATCCCCATCTGTTTTGCGTAATCTTTTTCTTCCTGTCCCATGGCATCCAGATACCATTTGACAGCGGCTCCGGATGTGCTGATCGGAGCGTCGAATACGTAAGGAACACCCGGAATGGCACAGGGTCTCGTTGTGACCGGAAGGGACAGATCCCCACGCACCGGACTGGCGACAAAAACCAGAGAGGAAGTGCCGGAGGATTCCGCAGCGTCACCCTGCCGGCAGAGGCCGGTGGCAAAGACAGAGGCGGCGGCATCGCTGCAGCCTGCGACAACCGGAATTCCTTCTGTAAGGCCGGTTTCTTCGGCTGCGGACCGGGTGACCTGTCCGATGATCTCGGTGGTAAGGGACGGCTTCGGCAGAAGTTCATCAAAGTCCACACCCACAGCATCTCCGATCTCTTTGGACCAGTTCAGGGTATGAACCTCCATGCACTGGCTGCGGTTTGCCTGGTCGACATCCATGGAGTACACGCCGGTCAGCTTAAAATTGATATAAGAGCTGCACTGCAGTATTTTATATGTTTTCGCAAAAAGTTCGGGTTCATTTCTGCGGAACCAGAGGATCTTGTTCGGCAGAAATCCGGCGTCAGGCTGTCCGCCGGTGATTTCCGTGAAACGCGAATGCGTCACCTTGTCGGAAATTTCATGCATTTCCTTGGAGGAGCGGACGTCCATCCAGATCAGAGCGTTCCGCAGGGGACGTCCGTTCCGATCCACAGGGAGCATGGTCACCGTCTGGGAACTGATGGAGAGGGCACGGACATGTTCGATCACGTCCCGTCCTGCCTTTGCGGATATTTCGCGAAAGACGTCACGGGCATTCTGCCACCATTCGTCCGCGTTCTCCTCTGCCATATTGGGACCGGGGACAATCAGATGGTTTTTTCTGGATGCGGAAGCGATGATGTCGCCGTGCTGACTCATAAGCATCGCCTTTGTATTGGTCGTTCCAATATCCATTCCGATGATATAATTATCTGCTTCGTTCATAAAAATCTCCCTTCACATATAAGAATTCCTTCACATACAAAATTTCCTTCACATGTATGGGTTGCCTGTTTTTATCATAGAAAAAGAAAAAAGCCGGAAACAGAACACTTTTTTTGAAAGTGAGCGAATTTAACAGTTTGGCTAAAAGTGTCGTGTTCTTTCAATGGCGCCCTTGGTATTCTTGGTACATAGCAAGGCAAAACGAAGTGATTCACAGCATGAACGAATAAATATTGGAGGAACGAAATGAAATACGAGAGAATCCGTAAAATTGTACTTGAGGCGATTCAGCAGGCAGTTGCGCAGGGGCTGGTGCATGGAACATCCGGGAACATTGCTCTTCGCGATGACGATGAGGATGTTGTCGCAATCACACCGAGCGGTATTTCCTACACGCACATGACTGCAGAGGATATTGCCATCGTTGACCTCAACGGGAAATGGCTGGATGGTCCGTACAAGCCGTCTTCAGAGACTCCGATGCACACGGCTGTCCTTCGCGCAAGACCGGATATCAAGGCGACCGTTCACACACACGCAATGTTCGCTACCATCATGGCGATGGGAGAGGACAATGAGCTTCGCCCGATCACACCTCCGCAGTGCGAGTTTACTCCGGTCCGTATCGTACCGTTTACCATGCCCGGCTCAAACGATGTTGCCGCAAAGGTTGTAGAGGCAATCGGGAGCGACGGGAGATCGGTTCTCATCAAGAATCACGGAATGTTCTCCTGTGGAAAGGACATGAAGGCAGCGCTGGCGGCTGCTACCTACACAGAGGAGATGGCTGTAACAACCTTCTATGCGAAGCTGCTTGGCAACTATGAGCCGATGCCGAAGGAAGCAGAGGCGGCTATGAAGGCTCTGATCGCCGCAGACCAGGCTGTCTGAGGAGAAGGCTGCGCGTTTTGAAATGCGCTTTATAAAACGGAATCACCGGAGGGAATCGAACATCTTCCGCTTTTTATAGTTGGATGGCAGAAAAGCATTACGAATAGAGAACAGATAAGAAGGAGAGACTATCATGACAAGAGAAGAGGTTCTGGCAAAGATGATCGAATTTGCGGCTATGGCTTTTGGCAAGGATGCCGCAGACATTAAGGAGGATACCGATATCGCCGCTGAGCTTGGCGTTAAATCCTCGCAGAGAGTAGCAATGGCAGCATCGATTGAGAATGATTTCGACGTAATGATTCCGGTGGCAAGGTTCGGAAACTTCAAGACCATCGGAGATCTGGTTGACTATGTTATGGACGAAATGTAAGGAGAAGATCTATGCTGACAAATGTAAAGCTGAATAAAAATATGAGAAGCGTCTCCATCGTCGGCATCGGCGCAACTCCCTTTTTTAACGGTGTGGAGAACCCGACCTATAAGGGACTGACCAATGGAGAGCTGTTCGGCCACGCGGCGCTGGATGCGATGGCGGACGCGGGTGTAGAGCCGAGAGATGTGCAGTACTTTTTTCACGGCTCCGCCAATCCGCATGTGTTGAATCACTGTATTACACCGAATCTGCAGGTCGCGGACTGGTTCGGCATGAGAGGAAAGGGTTCCATTTCCCATTCGGAGGGATGCTGTACCGGTTATATCGCTTTGGAGGAAGCGGTCTTCGCGGTTGCGTCCGGCGCTTACGATATTGTTCTTTCCGGCTGCAGCGAGCAGGGTACCGGTATGCCGGACGGCAATACACCCGCATTCATGCGTGTGCCGCTGACATCTGAGGTCCTTTTCCCGGATCTGGACTCTATTTTTGACCGCGCTTACGGAAGGTACCTTGGCGGCGGCCCGGGAATGAATCATGATGACTGGATCAACTATTACGCAAAGGAAAACCATCTGAGCAAGGAAACGATCGATGATGTTCTGGCACATCAGGCATATGATTTCCGCCGTGCCGCGGCACTGTGCCCGCGGGCGATCCGCCGCAAGACGTATGATGAAATGGCGAAGGAAGCAGGATACGATGATGTATGGGAGTACATGAGATCTTCCAATAACCCGAAGATGACGCAGTATCTGCGGACCTCCAGCGATTCCTGTGTGGCGGACGGCGCAGCGGCATGTATCGTCGTTCCGACCGAGATGGCAAGGGAGTTCACGGATAAACCGGTAAAGGTTCTGGGAATCGGCGCTTCCGTATTGGACGCAATTGTTCCGCATCTGGAGAAAAAGGCGACCGCAGAGGCTGCCAGACAGGTCTTTGAGCTGACCGGACTGACAGCGGATGATATGGATCTGCTCTATGTCAACGACTTTATCGGATCTTCGGCCTTCCTGGCTGCAGAAGAAATCGGCTATCTTCCGAAGGGTGAGGGCTGGAAATATGTTCTGGACGGCAGGATTGCCTACGACGGAGACAAGCCGATGAATACAAACGGCGGAAGAACCTCCTACGGACATGCTTTCGGCGCTTCCGGCATGGCGGATATCTTTGAGGCAGTAACGCAGATGCGCGGAGAGGCCGGAGAACGGCAGGTAAAGAAGCTTCCAAAGCGTACCTTCTTACGTGGATTCGGCGGAGCGCAGAATGTGCGCGCCATCATCCTGGAATCTGATTTTTGATGCGTGAGAAAGGACAAGGAGAGTGAAGATGAGCAACGAAAGAATCAAGACAGAGGAATTCTGGAATCCGGAGCATATCGTAGAAAAGTTCTGGAATGGTTTGAAGGATGGCGTAATCTATGCCAGAAAATGCAAGGAGTGCGGAGCCATCGAGTTCCCGCCGCATCTGGCATGCAATACCTGCGGATATCATGAGACGGAATGGACCACACTGACCGGTAAGGGAGTTCTGAAAAGCTTTGTATTTACCGGCGTTCTGAACGCAAGACTGGAGCTGGAAGACCGCGGACTGAAATATGTGTGCGGAGAAGTGCAGTTCGATGAGGGCCCGTCCATCAATGCGGTTATTCTCGGCATCAACAAAAAGAAAGCACGCGAGATTGAGGACAAGCTCCCGGTACGTGTGCGCCCGGTATTCTATGATATGGGCAGATATACAACCTTATTCTTTGAGCTGGATGAGTGAGAAATAAGAGAGTCATCCGCGCGAAAAGAGACAGCCGCTGTGCGCGATGAAGCATGGCGGCTGTCTCTTTTGAAGTTTCGGGGATGGGATTGCTCTTTTTCGGGCTGGGATTTTTCAGGCTTTTTTTGAATCAGGCGGAAGACTGGCATCTTCGGAAGTCTTGCCTGTACAGGGATGCAGAATAGGTTCTCTGGCAGTTTTGTCTGCACAGCAGGACAGAATCTGCCCGTACGGAAGACGGGTCTGATAACAGAGGACAGATGGATCCGAGCAGGGAATGAGGAAGATCGTCTCTGCCGTCTTCCTGGAGAGCGCAGAGGCTTCTGCTACAGCTTCCGGAGAAAAGGAGAAGGCCTTCAGGTCTGTATCGACACCAATGCCGGACTTCTTGACATAGGCTTCCTTCAATGTCCAGAAACGGTAAAAGCACTCCTGTCGTAGACATTCGTCGGAACCTGCCGTTATCAGACAATGCTTTTCTTCGTCAGAAAGGGCGCGACCGATCAGGACTTCGGGAAAATATCCGGGAAGCTCCGCGTCCAGACCGATTTCGTGATGGTCAAAGGCGCATGCGACGAGTCCGTCGCAATGTGTGATATTAAAATGCACATTGGGAAAATCCGGCAGATAGGGTTTGCCGGTGGCAGTTAAAGCAATTGCTGGAAGAACTGCAGGGGCAGATGAATAGACCTGCGAATCGGATGAAAGAGAGGAAAGAAGATCGTTCAGCCCCCGGAGGAGCAGCTGCCGTCCGAGCAGATGCTCCTGCTGACTGATGTCTGCAATAGAGGCGGAAACGGGTGTGTAACAGGTATAATAAATGTGTGGCATGGGCGGTCCTCCTTTACAGGCGGATCACCGTACACGGTTTGGATTTACGCGCCAACCGCCTGTCCGGATACCACTTTAACATGATGACGGGAGGAGAACAAGCGGCGGAAGAGAGAACGGCTCTTTCTGGCTTCCTCTGCCATAGCTTTATTTTCCTGCATCATGCGTTCAAATCCTTCATAATGAAGAACGTATCTGTTCTCATAATCATTTTCAAACTTTTTAAAATTAGCTGTATAGTTGTCTTTCATGGCTGTATTTTCCTTTCTTGAATAATAGTCTTGCTTTTGTTGATGGGAATATAAGATGTTTGAGATATTTGAAATCGCATCCGGTCTCTTTCGGGACTTGTGTACGATAATTCTGTCTTCGTTTTCGAATGACTTAACGATCTTATGAGCATAGGTTAACATAGATTAAAGGCAAATTCATTTCAAAAAAGGAAAGAAACCAATCAAATCTTGCGGAGGTATTAAAGTGAAGCTCTATATCATGAGACATGGGGAGACGGATGGCAACCGGGGAAGTCGTCTTCAGGGAAGGGCGGACATCCCCCTCAATGATAATGGGATACGGCAGGCAAAAGTGGCTGGAGAGAAACTTTCGAAGAAAAATCTTATATTTGACGCGGTATACAGCAGCCCGCTTCAGCGGGCCCTGGATACCGCGATTCTGGTGTCCGGGAGAAGAAGAGAGGAGATCCGGACAGATGAACGGCTGCTGGAGATTGATCTGGGGCCTTACGATGGAGCTGATCTGAAACAATCATTTCCTGTTATCCGGCAGCTGATGGAAAACCGTCCCCCGGAGGGCGTCGAGAAGATCAGCAGTCTGGAGGCGCGAATTTCAGACTTTGTGCGGGACCTGACATCCTCCCCATGCGAGCAGAGTGTGCTGATTGTGACGCATGGTGTAGCCATGCGCGGCATCATTCGGGAGCTGACCGGACGGGAGGATGTCTGGGGAATAAATATCGGAAATTGTGAAATCTATGAGGCAGATATCGGAGCTCACGGGTGTCGGAACTGCCGGTCCTTCCAGAGACTGGAGGATGCAGAATTCTGACTTCTTCCGTCTATACCTGCTTTCGGATATCCCAGAAGCAGACGTCGTGCGACGCAAGATTCGTTTCCAACTGTATACTGCCATCAGATTTCAGAAATACGCGGCGTTCCTCCGGGCTGCTGGTCTGCATCCGATACTGCAGCTCCTCCGGGGACGGCGATTTTGTCTTCTTCAGAAAATCAATGCGGTCCAGGTTGCTGTGCTCAAATTCGCCGATCATGATATCCAGGTCGCTGCCGTGCTGTTCATTGATCAGAATGCGGTTGACCAGATATATTCCGGGATCCAGCCCTTGGATGGTGACCGATATCTGGAGAGCCTCTTCTTTTGCAAAAAAGGTATAGACACGGTCAAAAGCGAATGCGTTGTTTTCCGGAAATTCGCCGGAGGGGGTAAAGTGCGTGTAATGGAAAGCAAGCACCTGGTAATGTGTCGGGTTGCATCGGGTGATACAGTAATTGTCTCCATGTCCGAGTATGGTTCCGTTCAGGCGCTGGACCAGACGATAGGCAAAGTAGGCGGATGTCGGGAGCCCCTCACGGTTGATCAGACCCTGTCCGAAATAATAGAGCTCCGGTGGATTCAGGGTTGCCGCTGCATGCGCAGTATCGCTCAGGAGCCAGTAAGCGGCCAGGTCTGTCTGCGTGGAAAGCTTGAGCAGAGTTCTGGCTATAAAAGAAGACTGAAAGCGGGAATCGGCGATCGGTAATCCCACGATCCAGGCGGAAGACCATTCACTGACAACCAGAGGAGTATCGGGAAAATACTTCTTCAATATGTGGCGGAGGGTGGCGGCTTCCTGTTCCGGGAAGGACGGATCCGAGGCGATGGTGAGATCCGGGAGGATCTGCCTGGCGGGATCCTTTGCGGTATGCGCGGGTACATGATCGTTCAGGTGGATGGAGAAGAAGTCAGGCTTCAGGTTTTTCCTGGCGAAGGCATCCAATATTTTTTCCGGCGAAACAGGCGTTGCACAGACGTTATATCCCGGTCCTCCCAGACGGGCTCCCGGAAGCCATGTCTGCAGCAGGCGCTCCACCTCCCGAAAATCATGCATGTATTCATCAACGGTTTCCGTAGGAGACATCCACAGCTCAAATCGCCAGCTCCCGGTCCAGCCCTCGGGCCAGTGCCCTGCAATGTGCTGAAGAAAACGCTCGAGGAGATTCATGAAGCGGCGATTTCTGCGGACGGCATAGAAGCTGCTGTCCTCGCTGGTAATGGGGCGACGCTCGAGAGGAAGGCGCGAAAGTTCAATCCAGGGAGCCAGGTGGTTTTCAAATAGAAAATTCATAACCGTATCTACATTTTGAAAATAATAGCTGTAGTCCGGGAGGAGCATCGGAATAAAGCTGCTGCTTACGAGCTCCAGGATCCGCAGATGGGTAAAGTGCATCTCGCTGTTGAGCTGTATTACCTGGCCGCGAAATCTCGAGGAGAGAAGATTCTCTGCAGATCCGATATTTATGACGGAGCTGATATGACGGAAGGAACCCTGATCCTCATCTGCCTGTGCAAGGACAGATTGACGCATCAGTCCCTGCAGGAGCTTCTGCCGGTCGCTTTGTGCTGATCCGGAGAAAGATGGAGGAAGAGAAACGGTGTCCTGCACGGCAGCAACGGGTTTCGACTTACTCCGCAGTTTTTTTCGGTATTGTAGCGGGGACATGTGATAGCGCAGGGAAAAATTCCGGCGGAAGACAGAGAGACTGCCAAAGCCGTTTCGCAGAGCAATTTCCATTATTGAAAGGTCCGTGTTGACAAGATCCCTGCATGCGTAGTAGAGCCGTCGTTCCGTCAGGTAGGATTTGAAGTTCTGGTGAAAGGCAGACTTCATAAAAGAGGAGAAATACTGGGGTGTAAGGTAGAAATCCCTCGCAATTTCGGTGAGCGTCAGAGGTTCAGCCAGATGGTGATCAATATAGGTTTCAATGGCGCGGACTCTGTCCTGGTATTTATCCGGTGTCTCGGCATCGGAAGTACCGGAAGGCTGCATTTTGCGAAGCTCTGAAAGCAGCAGATAGAGGTTGCCCATGATCTGCAGCGGGTCACTGTGCAGGGTATTGAGACAGGATTCCGCGATTTGGAGAATCATCTGTTTCATGGGAAGATAATCACAGTCGGGACGAGCGACGGAATCACACAGAAAAACCCGGCGTCCGTTCATATGCTCATAAATGAAATCAGAGTCAACGGATAGCAGGAGAAGAACAGCCGGTTCCTCCGCGGACAGACGTATACTTTCATCCGGAGCGATCAGGAAGAGAGAGCCTGCGGGATATTCGCAGGAAAAAGACTGCCGTTCGGCATGAACGGTTCCGCTCATGACACAGAAGAAGGTATGAGCCTTCAAATCGAGCTTTGTTTCGGTCTGCACGGTCAGATAGTTTATTTCCTGTACCGGAAGATCTACAGGTGCGGCAATGATTTTAGAACTCATGTTGAGATTCTCCTTTTTCGTCAAAATCGGAAATGGTCAGATCCGTGCGGGAGGAATAGAGCTGCACGGAATAGAGGCAGACCTGCATGCGGTCAAGGCGGATGTGCAGCTCAAGCGGCTGTCCCGGGAGGATCGTAATCCGGCTTATTTCGGGAACCGGTTGCGAAAGGCTGCGAAAATCTTCCAGGAGACCCGGCTGGAGCTGAGGAAGAAAGCCGGATTTCTGCCATTCGTGAAAGAGATTGGCGTGGCTGGAATCAATGGTATATTTTCGCAGCAGATAGGTTCCGGAAGGAACCGGGGGGAGTAAAATCGTATAATTCAGGTCCGGCGTCGGCAAAAAGACCTGCTCAGGGTTCGGGAGTGCCTGTGCCGGGACATTGTGTCGGCGGTAGGCCGTTTTCATGTGGCGATAGTGGGTCAGAAGGATCTGAAAACTGCTCTCGGAATTTGCGGTGATCAGATAACCGGGTCCTGTCTGCACAAGATATCTTCCTGTCATGCGAAAGAGGCGGTAGGTATTGCAGGAGGCCTTGGGAAGACCTGTGTCTGTATAGAGCCCCCATCCTCCGAACAGAAATTCCAGAGAATCGGAGTAGCGCAGTGGGGCATCCGAGAGCAGATAATAGCCCATGGCGGAAACCGGAAGCGCGGAAACGGCAGTGAGAATCCGAGACAGATAAACGGCCTGATACACAGAATCGTTCAGATAATTCCTGGAAGACAGATTGGAATTGAATTCGGTGACCCAGATCTGTTTCTCGGGGAAGGCAAAACGGGAGGCGTCCACAAAGCTTTGCAGCCGCCGGATCAGGACGCCGGGGTCCTCCAGAATCGACAGGATGCCGTCAGGTTCCTTTTCCATAGGGTAGAGGTAGATGGTCATAAAGTCCGGGATGGACTGTTCGGCCTTCATCTGATCCAGCGCCCGATGAATCTGTCCGGGCTTATCCCAGCGGTTGAAGCCGGGGCCTCCGATCCTTGCTTTTGTGGAATAACGACGGATAATTTTCTGGATTCTGCGGAACACGCGAAGGTATTGTATGAAGCTGAATGGATTTTTTTCATTCGCAGTATAGCTGTAGCTGACCTCAAAGCGCCAGGTATCAAAGTACTCCTGCCCGTAGCGGTTGATGCAGGTGCCGATAAAATCCGGAAGGACTTCCAGAAGTTCTTTGAAATATGTCCTAGAGTCTGTGTTTCCTTCCGGGTAGAAGGAGGCGGAGCTGTTTTTCTGGATGGCGAAGGATTTGTTGCCCAGCTCCAGAAACGGTATCATCTGATTTTTCATCAGGATGTCCAGAATGGAAAATGCCTGCGAATAATCGCGGATCGAGCGGTCCGCGATCTGAAAGCGCTGTGCGACATCGAGAATTCTGCAGATTCGTCCATAACGGAAGCCGATGGTATTCTGCATTGCGGATAAGGTGTCTTCAATACGAAGGTTCCGAAGGGCAGAGGCGTAACCGAGATTGATCAGGCACTTCCAGCTCTCGGGCATGGGACGTCCGGACTGTGCCGGAACGCGGATAAGGGCGGATGCACAGCTGTTCTCTATATCGCAGGCAGGAGAGGCAGCCGGAGAAATGGAAGATTCAGAGACGGCTCTACCGGGAAGCGGATAGGATTTGTTTGTGGACGGAAAAGCGTCTGCGGAGGACCGGAAGCGGTCGGGACTTGTCAGCTGCAGGATCTGTTCGTCTGTCAGGTCGGTATGCTTCCGGTAAAGGCGGAAAGCCTCGTCCTGAATTTGCTTCAGATAACCGCGGAAGGTCAGGCCGGTATGCTGACGGATCAGACGGGCCAGATATTGCGGAGAGATATGAAAGCGGGCGGCGGTATCTGCCTGACCGGGTCCGGCGTTATAGTTTTTTTTCATGTAAGAGGAGATGCCATCGAACAGCCCCATGGAGGAGGATATTGCAGGAGGCACATTATCTGTTTCGAGCCTTCCGGAACCCTTCTGTTCCGCAGGATCGGAGAGAAGCCCGAGAAGTCGGAACAGATCCGACGAGAGGAAGAAACTCCGGGCGTGATCTTCCGGATCGGACGCAGCGGCAACCTCTTCTCGCAGCTGTCGCAATGTCAGACGAATCTCCTGCCGACGGGTTTCCGGAAGGAGCCGGGTGGTCACATGGAAGATCTCTTCCGTTCCGGTGCAGGCAAGCATCGTTTCCGCGCGAAGAACGAGAAAAAAAACAGAGGCGTTGTTCTGGGGTTTGATGATGACCTTCTGTCGGTCAGGAATGATATAGAGAGTGTCGCTTCCGCAGAGATCCGGATCCGCGGATTGAAGGGCAAGGGCTCCGTCCAGTACAAGTAGAAAGGCATATCCATCGGGTTGCCAGGAAGTGTCGGAATCCAGCAAGCGGGTTGCACAGGAGCGAATCATGGTTGTATTCAGTTCACTTGGACGCATCGCTTATCTCCTTATTTGTTTCATACAGCATGTGGTACAAGGTATCGTATGATCATTTGCAGGATGTTCCTGTCAAAGAATGATTATCACATCCTGTCGTTCGCGTTAACTGGTGCCTGTATATAGAATCATACCACAGATTCATTAAAAACACATAAAATGAAACATATTTTTTATCGAGGGTAGTATCATTTGAAAAAAGAGGACGAATTAGAAAAATAACCGTAATTGGATTGCATTTTCTTCTATAGGGCGTTGCTAGAATGAAAACATCAGAAAGATACAGAACGGCACAAAGTTTCTGATACGGCGCAGACGCCGGGAGAGGCTGAATGAGCTGTACTGTGCAAAGCAAGGAAAACAATTCAGGAGGGTATTATGGCAGGCAGACCAATTTATGATTCGGAAGGTTTCCGTAATGTTGTGGAAGATGGAAAGACGACCGGTTTTCAATTCAGATTCAAGCTTCAGTATTATCGTGGAATCACCTTGTCAATCATTCGCGATATTAAGGTTAATATCGACGGGGAAGACATTCCTCGTGAGGATGTTCTTCTCACGGTGAATGGTGAGACCTTCACTTTGGAGGAGTGCCGTACCGTCATCAGTCCGCTCTACCGCTGGGAATTTGGAGAGTACGCGACCGTAACCGTTCGTAAAGAGGGTGGACTTTCCGCGGGAGCGCATCACCTGAATGTGCTGCAGCATATCGCGCCTTCTTACATGCCTTTCCCGATCAAGGCAGTGTGTGAAGCAGATTTCGAGATTGCATAAGGAGGAGAAATCAATGAGTGCAGATATCAAGAGAAGTGTATCCCTTTACAGCTATCAGGATTCTTATTATGAGGGAAAATTAGATCTGGAGGGATGCCTGGCCGAGACCTCAAAGACCGGAGCCACCGGCGTGGAGCTTCTGGCTGAGGAGATGATCAAACAGTTTCCGAACCCGATTCTGACGGAGGAGTTTCAGGAGCAGTGGAAGGGCTGGCTTGCAAAGTACAACCTGACACCGACCTGCTATGATGCGTTCCTGGAAAATCGTATTTTTGACAATCGTACATTGAGCCTTGGAGAGCAGATCGAGATGATGTGCCGCGATCTGAGGATGGCATCTATTCTCGGATTCTCCTGTATCCGAACGCTGGTATCCACCCCGATCGAGGTAATCGAAGGATCGCTCGAGTATGCGGAGCAGGTAGGGGTAAAGATCGGCCTGGAGGTGCACGCGCCGTTCTCTCTGAATTCCACCTGGGCACAGGGATACATGGACAAGCTGGACAAGCCGGGCTCCAAATACAAATATTTCGGATGGATTCCGGACCTCGGAATCTTCTGTAAGAGAGTTCCGGATGTTCTCCGTGAGAAATGCAGACAGGCCGGAGCAAAGGAAGAGTGCATCAAGGTTGTCGATGATGCTTTCGAGGAGAGAGTGGCAAAGGGATTTGTAAAGATCGAGTATTCTCAGGACCTCGGACAGGCGAACATGAACTACCGTAATGCGAACGGACAGGCAGTTCTGCTGGACAAGCTCAAGGATATGGGAGCCGGCCCAGCAGATATTGAATATCTGATGAGCAGCTACACCTATTCCTGGAGTGATCCTCAGGATCTGATCGACAATATTGACCGCATTGTTCACACGCACGCAAAATTCTACAATATGCACGAGGACTTCACCGAGACGGCGGTTGCGATTCCGGAGGTTGTCGAGGCATATAAGAAGGCGGGATACACCGGCTACCTGTCTTCGGAGTATGAAGGCGGCGAGCATCTCCGCGCATTCCAGGAGGTACCGGATGTACATCAGGTAGCTCTGCACCAGGAAGCGCTCAGAAGAGCGATTGAGGGATAAGGTCTAATCGTCATAGGTAATCGTCATAGGCAATGACAAAAGAGCACTTTCATGCTGGAACACGGCAGGAAAGTGCTCTTTTCTGTTTTGTGTCATTCCCTTGCGGTGAGGCGGATGGAGCGCAGCTCGTTGACCTTTAAAGTCAGCTCCAGAAGAAGCTTGCCGTTCCGGGTGGTTACTTTGTGAGACTGCATTTCAGGGATCGCGGTCTGCCGGATGTAATCGATATCGACGCGGGAAAGGTCACTCTCATAGCCGTAGTTTTTCCATTTGGAGAGCACACTGCCGGCCTCGCTGTTCAGCGTGACGTGATGCACCTGCCAGCTGGTGATTTCGGGGTCAACCCGGATGGAGATGCTGACCTGCAGCTCTTCCCGGTCGCGAAACAGGGTATCGACATCGGCCGGGCGCAGAGAGTTTTCCTCGGAAAAATAATACTGGGAGGCGGGCATCTGCAGGTTGAAGCAAAGAATGCGGAGGTCGCGGCTGCCGTCGGAGGTGATCAGTACATGGTCGTCCTGATAAATACGGGAACGACCCAGATGCATCATCATTTCAAAGGCATAATAGGTCGGCTTGTGAATTCCGTTTCTGGAGAGAATGCCGCCGCTTCCGGAGAGGATGGCGGCATTGTCCGAGAAGATGTTCAGAAGGTCTGAGGCATAAAAGATGCCCATAGCAGAAACCTTTTCGTATTCGTTCAGGATGGTGTGGAGATAATAGGCCGCCCGGAAACAGCTGTCCTGCAGGTAATTCCGGTTGGCAACGCTGTACCCCCAGTCTGTAATAAAAAGTCTTCCGTTAAAATGATGCTTTTTTAATGCTTGGAGCAACATGTCGATCTGCCGTCCCACGGAGTCCGGGTCCGAAATCCGGTGATAGGTCTGGCGCGCCGAGACTCTTTCGGCCCCATCGGTGAGAGGTGAGTCATAAGGAAATGCCATCGCTGTAAAAATATCCGGAAGATTGTCGGGAAGCAGGTAGCTTTCCAGAAGCATATCCAGAAATTCGGTGTCCTCGGTTCCGATCATTCCCGGTCCGGCGATTTTCGCGCCGGGGATGATCCGGCGAATGGCAGAATATCCAAGCTCCCACACTCTGGAACTGCTGTAATGGGGATCTATGTAATAGGGACTCTCGTTTAAGAAGAAAGAAAATTCGAAAATCCAGTGGCTGACAATCTTCAGTCCGTAGCGATCCCGGAGGTGCTGGAGAAAGTCGTTCAAAGCCTCCAGCCAGAGTCTTTCGCTTTCGAAAATGATATTTTCTTCACGGTCATAGAGAACGGATTGCTCGCTCGCTCTTGCGAGATTTCGTCTGGGACTTAGATCCAGAAAAAGGCGCAGCTGATGATCAGCGCAGAAATCAAGGACCTCATCGAGCCGGGCGAAGTTCAGCTCCGGGCGGCCTTCCGCCTGCATCAGAAGCCGGAGATCAAAGACATTCCACAGGCGGATATAAAGCGGGGAAAGTTCCTCGACGAGCTGGAGAACCTGGGCCTGCATGACCGCGGACGTAAGTGTATAGACGGCTCCTACGTTCAGCACATGGTTCTGCCATTTCTTCATGGGAGAACCGGCGTGGATATCGGCGTCAATGGTTATCGTCTCCTGGGAAAGCGTACTTTTTCGCATATCCTGGCGGAGTGTTCGCCGAATGGATTCCTGATTGCTCTCCTGGTTGGGGTCTTCGCGGTTTGGAAGGCCTTTTTTTTCTTTGCGATATTGGGACGGAGTAACGCCAAAGTAGCTTCGAAACTCGCGGTTCAAGGTGGATGGACTTGCAAAACCGTTATCGGTGGCAATGCGGAGAATACTCTTGTCATTCTCCACGAGCTCGTCAGCGACGGCCTCGAGTCGGTGTCTGCGAATGAAATCCTTCATGTGAATGCCGGTCTCTTTGTAAAAGATCCGGGAAACCGTAGAAGGCGACATAAAGAGACTGTCTGCGATCGACTGCAGACTGACATCTCCGTTCAGATTCTGGTAGATACTTTCCAGAATAGAGGAAAGGGTGTCTTTTCCATGCGGGGCAGCAGAGATCTGATAATGATCAAGAAGCTCAGACAGTATCTGACAGATGGCCTGAATGTCCGGATAATAATTCCGGGACGAGGGGTCGATGGCATGAAGAAACAGATTCTGCAGGCTTCGGATCAGAACCTGATCCGCTCCGCTGTCGTCTATGGGGGCATCCAGATGAAAGAGAAGACGGGATACGCCGGCGGAGGCACAAAGGGCATAATAATCAATGGAAAGACAGCCCAGGATCGCGCGGGGTGGTATCACAATGCGCGCAGGTTCGACATGGTTTACCAGAAAGACAGCGGTCTGCGCAGCGTCGATCATTGCAGAATCGCTGGTCCGGCAATAGCGGCAGCTGCCCTTTATGACATAAAAGAGATGCAGATCAGGTCCGCTCGTTGTGATATCCCCTGCCGGGAAAAAAGAAATCTTGTAGCCGGGAAGCTGTTTTTGCATACGGTTTGCCTTCCTTTCTTTATTTGTAAGAAATCCGCATTTGAAAGAAATGCGCAGAGAAATTTGTAAGGAAGTCGCAGAGAATCTCTGCCTGCGTTTGTTGATATTGTATTTCACATGTGAAAGAAATGCAAATAGATAATTTCACCGCGAGACAACAAAAGAAAGAAGCGCAAGAAATGCACGATGATTTGCTTCTGATGATCTGTTTTGAAAACATGTACTGCTATATACTTCAGATACAATTTATGAGGGCCCTGAAGGATACAGGGCGAGGAGGAATACATGCGTAATTCAACAGCTGCCGCGCCTGCGGCAAAGGAAAAAACGAACTGGCTGACCGGTGCGTTCTACGGCATGGGTGAAGTCGGCTGTCAGATGTCCTGGTACATGATCAGTACCTATCTGACGGTCTTCTACACAGACATCGTAGGATTATCCGCCGCCGCAATCTCCATGATCTTTATCATTGCACGTGTCTGGGACGCGGTCAACGACCCGATGATGGGAGTGATTGCCGACAAGACAAAATCACGCTGGGGCAAATTCAGACCGTATCTGCTCTTTGCGCCGATTTTCCTGTCTATTTTCAATCTGCTGACGTTTTCAACCTTTAATGTGTCAGGTACCATGAAGGTCGTACTTGCACTGCTGACATATATCGGCGCAGGAATGGCATACACGGCAGTCTGCATTCCTTATCAGGGTCTGGTTAATCTGATTGCGAAGGATTCTCAGGTTCGCATGAACTATGCTTCCTGCCGTGCGATCGGATCCGGTGCCATCGGTATCGTGCTTTCCGCGGTCTCCATGCCGCTCATCCTGTTTTTCGGAAAATCAGAGACGCCGAATGCACACGGCTATTTCATGACTGCTCTGATTGCGTCCATCGCCCTGCTCCCCTGCTTCTGGGCTTGCTTTGCCGGATGCAAGGAGAGACCGGACGAGGTCGCCATGACCGAAGCAAAACGCACACCGCTCAAGGAGGCGCTCCCGGCCGTATTCAAGAACAAAAATATTGTAATCACCATTTTGTCTACCTTCTCCGGAGCGATCGGAGCAATGGCCCGCATGTCCATGCTGACCTTCTATATCCTGTATGTGGTAGGTAACCCGATGATGATCGCGCCGATCTTTACAACGATGACTGTTTGCCAGCTGATCGGGAATGCGTCCCTTCCGTGGGGCACAAAGACCTTCACAAAGAAGGGCTATATGCTGATTACGACATTCATTCAGATCGCTGCACTGGTTGCGATTTTCTTCTTCGGTACAGATATCCGGCTGCTGTTCGTGTTCTCCGCGATTATCGGACTGTGCATGTGCAACGGCGCGATTGCACCCGGAATGATGGCGGACTCCATCGAGTATGGTGACTGGAAATACGGTGTTCGTGAGGTGGGTCTGACCTTCTCCTTTGTAGGATTTTCCGTAAAACTGGCTACCGCTGTCAGCGGTGTGGTAACCGTACAGCTTCTGAATGCGATCGGGTATGTTCCGAATGTAGAGCAGACGGCTTCTGTCAAGATGGGAATCAATGCAATTGTCAATCTCTTCCCGGCAGCGGTTATTCTTGTTTCGGCAATCTTCATTTTCTTCTATGATCTGTCTCCGAAGAAAATGGATCAGATTTATGCTGACCTAGAGGCTCGCAGAGGAGCTGAGGCAGAGAAGGCTGCAAGAGCAGAGGAACAGACAGATGCGGCTATCGAAGCAGACAATGAACAACTGTAAAGGATTGCAGTCAAAGAGTCTGCGGCTGACGTTTCTGTTCACTCACAGCTATGTATGGCAAGGATTTTATTGGCGCGAGAACAGTAACCGGTTGGCACGCTGAAAAAAGCAACATACATGTAGTGCACACGAAAGTAGTGCGCACGAAAACAAAAAGTTGAGCGTATAAGAAAAAGGGAGCTGTGGCGACGATTGGACCCTGTCGCCGCAGCTCTTTGAAAATGACAGAAAAGAGGATTACAGGAGGATTTAGATTCGATGAGCAAAGTAGTCGCGATTTCTTTCGGACGAAAGATGTCCAATACCGATGTTATGCTGAAGGAGGTATTGATCAAATGCCAGGAGGCCGGACATGAGATTCAGTTTATCCGTCCGGACGACCTGAACATTGAGCCGTGCACCGGGTGCTGCGCGTGTGTCGGCGGGATCATGAGCGGCCGGTCCAACGGCACCTGCGTTCACAAGGATGATTTCCATATTGTAGAGGATGCGTTCTATTCCGCGGATGCGGTGCTGATCGGCTCCCCTGTGTACGAGACATCTCCCTCCGGCACATTCAAGACCTTCTGCGACCGCATGGGTCCGAGCCATGATCTTGCCTTCCTGACGGAGGCGAAAAAGGAGCGCATGGCGAACGGAAATCCGCTGCTTCCGGACGAGAGAGTGTTCAAGCCGCGTGTCGGCTGCCTGCTTGCGGTCGGAGGCGCGAGAACCGAGAACTGGACCATTATGACAATTCCGGTGATGTATGAGGCGATGATGTCTTCCGGCGTCGATGTGATCGATACCCATGTATATTATGGAGCAATGAATGTGGAGCATGTGCTGGGAGTTCCCGAGCAGATGAAGCGAATGGATGAGATGGCGCAGCATGTCATCGACGCCCTTGCTTCCTCCAATGATGAGGAACGGACGAAATGGAGAGGATCCGAAGATTATGTATGCCCGGTCTGCCATCAGAGTATGGTGCGCGTACATCAGAATTCCGATCTTGTTGAGTGCGCGATCTGCGGCATCAATGGCAAGGTTATTGTAGAGAATGGAAAGGTCCGCTATGAGTGGCCGACTGCGGAACAGGCAAGATCCCGCATGACATATGCAGGCAAACTGGAGCACAGAAATGAGATCGCAAATGGCGCCGTTACCCAGAAGAAGGTTGCCGGACTGAAGGATCTTAAGATCAAATATATGCACGTGGGAGAATGAACAGGATTTCGCCTAAAAGGATGCTGAAGGGACAGCTGAAAAAAGAGGGTGAGGGTTCGGGGCGACAGAGGAAAGACTTATCCTGCAGGAGGTCATATCCGGTTATCCGATATTGACCTTTTATCGTGAAGACCGGGAAAGAACAGGTCAAAATCTTCCCTTCTAACAGGTGATTCTAAGGGATGATAAGCAATTTGTCCCATGCTATCCTCATGTATGAAAAAGGTTGATATTGTTTTCTGAAGCCGGAGACCGGTTCTTAAAGGGGATAATGGAGAAGGCAGCCGGGCAGAAACGATCAGACAGAAGAGGTCATACGGGAGGAAAAAATGAAAAAAATACTTGGACTTAACTTCGGACGCGCACATGGCAACTGCAGAAAATTTCTTGACGCGGCGGTGGAGGCGGCAAAAAAGGAAGCAGAGGGCAAGGATGTCGAATTTGAAATTATCGACTGCATGAAGCTGAAGATTACGCACTGCATCGGATGTGGCGCTTGCTCCAGAAAGCTGCAGAGCGGTGTTGAGCAGATCAGCTGCATTCAGAAGGATGATTTCGAAGCACTCTCAGACGCAGTTCTGGCAGCGGACGGAATTATCCTGGCGGCGCCGGTATACGTGCTTGCGCAGACCGGACAGCTCAAGAATTTCATTGACCGTTTCGGACCGGCACACGACAAGGCGTATATGCTCTTTGAGAACGCACTTCGTGAGGATACAGAAGGCTTTGTTCCGCTTCCGGAAAACTGCCTGAAGAGACACCTGGTTTCTTATATTTCCGTCGGCGGAGCTACGACTCAGAACTGGGTATCGTACGGTCTTCCCAGCATGAACCTGTTCGGCATGAGCCTGAACATGAAGGTGGTAGATCAGCTGGATGCCTATGGCTCTTACGTTCCGGACCGAGCAAAGATGCTGACCGAACAGTCAGAGCGCATGGGCCGTCGGATGGTGGATGCCCTGGATATGAAGACCAGTGAGATCACCTGGGAATCCGATCCGGGAACCTGTCCGGTATGCCACTGCAATGAGGTGACCATGATGGGCCACAACAAGATCTCCTGCCCGATCTGCGGCATTTACGGTGAGCTGAAGATGGTAGACGGTGAGATCAAGGCGGTTTATTCGAAAGAGCAGCAGGACAGAAGCCGTCTGAAATTTACCGGAGTAATGGAGCACCAGGTTGAGCTGAACCGCCGTGACCGTTATCCGAAGTTTGATGAATATGTAGCAAGATTCCGTGCGATGCAGGATGAGATGTAAGCGTCGTTACGCCGATATCCGCGGCCGCCTTCTTGCGTTTTAAATGGATGGCTCCCCAAGTCGCAGGCACTTATGATACTGTGATCTGGGGGGCCTTTGTTGTATCTTGTATGGCATAGCCAGGGAGGAAAAAGATGCATACAGAAACGATTGTACTGAATGAAGAGAGAAACGTCACTTTGACAGCAATGATACAGGATGTGGGCGGAGAATACCGTTCGGTTTTGAACCGGCCGGCAGTTTTGATTCTGCCTGGCGGCGGTTATCAGTTCTGCTCGGATCGGGAGGCGGATCCGGTTGCCTTTCCGTATCTGGAAGCCGGTTTTGACGCTTTTATCCTGCGGTATTCTGTGAAAGAGGATGCGGTATGGCCGAACCCGTTGAATGACTACGATCAGGCGATGGGAGTTATCCGGGAAAGAGCCGAAAAGTGGCATGTTCTTCCGGATAAGATTGCGGTAATCGGCTTTTCCGCAGGAGGACACCTGGCGGGAGCCGCGGCGACCATGGCGAAAAACAGGCCAAACGCCGCTATTCTCGGCTACGCGGTTCTCCGCGAGGATACGACACACGAGATTATGCCGGACGGGCCTTCCGTTGTTGAGGCGGTAGATGAAAAAACCTGTCCGTGTTTCCTCTTTGCGACACGGACTGACAATGTCGTTCCGATCCAGAATACGCTGGATATGATGAACGCACTGAATCAATATCAGACATCCTTTGAATGTCATATCTATGATTTTGGGCCGCATGGTTTTTCTACCGCGGATCACAGCATCCAGTCGATTTCGACGCTGATTTCTGATCGGGCGAAGAACTGGGTTAGCGACAGCATCGGATGGCTGCGGGATATCTTTGGAGAATTCAGTGAGATGGGACTTACGAAGCCCAGATGTAAGGGACATATCAGCGACGATCAGGAGGCGTGGCTTTCTCTTGACTGCACGATCGGGCGTATTTTCGGCAATCCGGAGGCAAAAAAGGTGCTGGCGGACACGATAGAGAAAATGCGGAAGGAAATCCCTCCATTCAGCCCAGAGCTTACCTTTGAGGATATGATGGGAATTCTGAGCTCCATGAAGCTCAGAGACCTGCTGGCTGAGCATGGAATCGACCGTGACCGTTTTGATGAGCTCGACGAGAAGCTGGGTAGGGTGCCGAATATCTGAGCGGGAGTATCGAATAAAAGCAACCCTGCCGATCTTAAAGAAACAAAGAAACAGAGCCAACGATACGGGTCAAGAAAGAAATAAAAACCTATCATACAGATTACAAAGGATATGAGAAGACAGGAGGAAAACAGGCATGGCTGCCAGACTCACAGAAGAGCAGAGAGACCGGGTGGAAAAGCTGTTAGCCAGCATGACGCTGGAGGAAAAAATAGGTCAGATGAATCAGGAGTCAGTCTCTATTGTCGGAGGATTTGACGTGCCCTTCGAGCAGTTAATTGAGATGATGACAGATGGAAGACTGTCGAAGGAAGAATTCCAGAAAATCATGAGTACTGCAAAGACCGATTACCACGAGGACGCGATCCGGAAAGGACTGGTTGGCTCGCTGATGGTACAGGATCCGGAGAAATGTAACGAACTGCAGCGGATCGCTGTGGAGGAAACCCGTCTGGGAATTCCGCTGATCTTCGGACTGGATGTCATTCACGGGTTCCGTTCTGTCTATCCGATCGCAATTGCCGAGGCGGGAAGCTTCGATCCGGAGATGATGGAAGAGACAGCGTCCATGGCGGCACGGGAATCCAGAGCGTGCGGTGTGGCCTGGCACTTTGCACCGATGCTGGATATCGCAAGAGATGCGCGCTGGGGACGTGTTTCAGAGGGCCCCGGCGAAGATCCCTGCCTTGCTTCCGCCTTTGCCAGAGCAAAGGTCAGAGGACTGCAGAACGATCATTCCTCCCCGAATCAGTATGTGGCTGCCTGCCTGAAGCACTTTGTGGGCTACGGAGCGGTGGAATCCGGAAAAGATTATAATACCGTGAGCATGGCCAATCATGTCCTGTTCAACAATTATCTGGAGCCCTTCCGCGCCGCGGTCGAGGAAGGCGCGGAGACGGTGATGGCTTCCTTTAACGACCTGAACGGTGTGCCAAGCACGGTCAACCCATGGCTGCTCCGTACGATTATGAAAAAGCATTACGGACTTCCCGGGTTTATCGTAAGCGATGCCAATGCCATTAAAGAATGCGTCGTTCACGGGATTGCGGAAGATGAAGCGGATGCAGGACGGCAGGCGGCGGATGCCGGGCTTGACATGGACATGGGAACGGAAATTTATCTCAACAACCTGAAGAAGCTGGTGGAAGAGGGAAGGATTTCAATGTCTGTCATCGATGATGCCTGCCGGAGAATTCTGGAGGTCAAGATGTGGCTGGGGCTCTTCGAGCACCCGTACACCGAGGATGGGGAAATCGGGAAATATGAGACGCTCCCGGAAGCGCATGTGGATCTCGCGTTAAGATCGGCGGAGGAGTCGGCGGTCCTTCTGAAAAACGAAGGAGACATTCTTCCTCTTGCCAGAGATGCAAAGATCAGTCTGGTTGGGAATCTGGCGGATGATAAGGAACAGATCATCGGTGCATGGGCGATGAGCTGGAAGGAAAAGGACTGTGTGACAATACGGGAGGGGATGGAGAAGGAGTTCCCCCAAATGCGTTACTTCCCCTGCGGAGGCCCGGAAGGCGGGATCAACGAGGCGGATACAAAGGAGGCATGTGCCTATGGGGATGTAATCGTGGCGGTTCTCGGTGAGACGGTTGCCATGTCCGGCGAGGCTTCCTCTCGAGCGGATATCACGCTTCCGGGAGAGCAGAGACAGCTTCTTGAAAAGCTTCTGGCATCGGGAAAGCCGGTGGTGCTTGTACTTATGAATGGAAGACCTCTGGCGCTCGGCTGGGAGGCGGAGCATGTTCCCGCTATACTGGAAGGCTGGCATCTGGGAATTCAGATGGGAAATGCCATCGCGCATATCCTGTCCGGCAGAAAGAATCCGGAAGGACGCCTGTCTTCCTCTTTCCCGGCAGTCACCGGACAGTGTCCGATCTATTATAATCATCCGAACACAGGACGTCCCGCATCGAACTTCAAGTTCACCTCCCGGTATCTGGATGCACCCTTCCAGGCGTTATATCCGTTCGGCTTCGGATTAAGTTACACAACCTTCGCACTGCGTGATCTGAAGGTGAAAGACCAGGGAAAGGATCTTGAAATTTCGGTAAAGGTGAAAAACACCGGGGAATGTTCCGGACGGACGACGGTTCAGTTCTATATGCAGGATGTCACAGCATCACTGGTGCGTCCCATCCGGGAGCTCAAGGGATTTGCAAAGGCGGAGCTTGCGCCCGGAGAAGAAAAGACCGTTTCCTGCGTGCTCGAGAAGAAACATATGGGCTTCTGGAACAACCAGGGAGAATACCGGCTGGAGGATGGCCTTTTCCGCATTTACGCGGGGCAGGATTCCACGACGGAGATGATGCAGGAGATCCGGCTCTGCTTTGATGGAATAGAGAAAGAACCGGATTATCCGGTGGCTTGATACAGGAGGAATTTGTGATGAAGGAAAGAAAAATTCAGAATCCGATTATCCCGGGTTTTTATCCGGATCCGTCCATCTGCCGTGTGGGAGAGGATTTTTACCTGATAAATTCCAGCTTTGAACTGTATCCGGGAATTCCGGTCTTCCACAGCAGCGATCTTGCACATTGGGAGCAGATCTCCTATGCGATGACACGTGACAACGGCTTTCATGTGAATGCCAACATTTTTGCGGGCGGAGTCATGGCGCCGACGATCCGTTATCATGAGGGAACCTTTTATATCATCAATGCGAATTTCGGAGACAAGGGGAATTTTATTGTGACCGCCAAGGATCCGGCAGGCCCCTGGTCGGAGCCGCACTGGATCACCGATGTCCCGGATATCGACTGCTCTCTGTTTTTTGATCAGGACGGCAAATGCTATCTTGTCAGCCCCGGTGATGATCCGGAGCAGGACAACGGAAGGGCGATTTTTCTGACGCCCTATAACATTGATGAATTTCATGTGGCCGGTCCGAGAACGAAAATCTGGAACAGTGCCCTGCGGAATGCCTGGGCACCGGAATCACCGCATCTGTACCATGTGGGGGATTACTACTACCTGGTGATTGCGGAGGGAGGGACGGAACATAATCATTCCGTAGCCGTTGCCCGCTGTAAGACGATTGACGGATGGTATGAGGGAGACCCGGCCAATCCGGTTCTGACGCACCGGAATCTGGGCTGGAAGTATCCGATTGAAAATATCGGCCATGCGGATCTGGTGGATACGCCGGAGGGCAGCTGGTATGCGGTTGAACTGGGCGTCCGGCTGATTGAAGGGCAGCACATGAACCTGGGAAGAGAGACCTTTATCTGTCCGGTTGAGTGGCAGAGAGGCTGGCCGGTTTTCAGTCCCGCGACAGGGAAAGTGGAAGAGGAGTTCCCGGCGGATCCTTCACTTCCCTGGACGGAGTATCCGGAGGAGAGAACGCGGGATGACTTTGAAGAGGACAAGATGGATCTGTGCTGGAATTTCTGGGGCACGCCGTATATGTATTTCTGGAAACTGGAAAACAGCGCGCTGCATCTGAAATGTCTGAAGCGGCCGATTGCGCGTGCTTTAAAGCCGCTGGATCCGCAGCATGTGGATATGAGCCGGGATGACAATGTAAGCTTTCTCGGAAGAAGACAGCGAAACCGTGATTTTACGTTTACATTTTCGATGGATTTTACCGCGCATGGGAAAGAGTCTGCGGGAATGGTCATCATGCAGGCCTCCAATCACCAGTACCGTCTGGAAAAATGCTGTATGTACGGAAGACAGATGCTTACGCTTGTTCTTGTTACAACCTGGCAGAAAGGACTTCCTTTTATGCCGGGATACGAGAGCAGGACGACGGAACAGATCCTGAAACAGGAAGAGGTAAATGAAACACCGCTTGTTCTGAGACTGGAAGCAAAAGGACAGGATTACACATTTTTCGCAGGACCAGATGAAGAACACCTGGAAGTCTTCTTTGAGCATGCAGACGGTGCGAAGATTAACCCGGAGGAGGTCGGAGGAATGGTCGGCACCATGCTTGGCATGTACGCTTCCGGAAATGGAACCGAGACCGATAATTGGGCATCCTTTGACTGGGCGGAGCTCTTGTGAACAAAGCTTTGAATCGGTATTATTATTCTTTGAGTTTCTGAAAATACCAGGATAAAGAAACTAAATTATACATTTTGTGAAATCAATCTTAAATATTAGCCTATATTTATGAATTTATAAAAATAAGTACCTGATTTCGAGAAGAGAAGCATTGTAAAATCAAATTACTTCAAGAGGTGCACAGACACCACATCAAATATCTTTCGTTCACGGGACACGGAAATGGCACAGCTAATTTGTAGTGACACAGATCCTGGAAGGGATTTACAAATCCGCAGAGACGGGCAAGGAGATTTTCTTCTAATTCAAGAGATAACAGAATACAGCCATTCAGTTTTATGAGAGGCTGCCGCACATAAAGCACAGAGTGAATCATTTATCCGATTTCGTGGCATGACAGCCGCAGGAAGACGGGTACCGTTGTCTTTGATTCATGGAATTGCCTGGTGCGGCGGCCTTTTTGATTTCGGGAAGCCGTGCCTGCGCATTTGATTTACGCGAACAGTGAGCCGCAGCCGAATGCGAAGTATTCGTGTGCGGCGAGCGTCGCGATAGCGAGATAAAACTCGCGCGGCGTGTTTTATCTTGGTTTTGACTTGCGATGCAGGGGAATATGATAAAATGATGTTAAGTAAAGTTTTGGATGATAATAAAAACCTGAACATGACAGAAGGAAAGCCCTTCGGGCTGATCATGCGCTTTGCCCTTCCACTGTTCATCGGTTCGGTCTTTCAGCAGGTTTACAATATGGTGGACTCGATCGTGGTGGGGCAGTTTGTAGGAAAAAATGCTCTGGCAGCGGTCGGGGGTTGCGGGGCGGCCTACAATCTGATCATAGCCCTGGTCACGGGATTTTCCACAGCCGCTTCGGTTCTGTTGGCGCAGGCATACGGAAGCGGAGAAAGAGAACAGGTGCAGAAATCCTTTGCCACTTCGATTGCGATGATTATGGCTACGGGTGTCGCATTAATGGCGGTCGGACTGTTCTCTGCCGAAGGACTTCTCTATCTGCTGGGGACTCCTTCGGATGTGCTTCCGGACGCGACGGTCTATCTCCGGACGATTTGCGCGGGAGTTCTGGCAACCAGTCTGTACAATGCGATGTCATCATGCCTTCGTGCGGTTGGGGATTCGGTAACCCCGCTGGTGGCTTTGGTCATGGCGTCTCTTTTGAATGTGGCGCTGGATCTTCTCTTTGTCGTTTCCTTTGGCATGGGAGTATTCGGAGTGGCTATTGCTACGGTGATTTCTCAGTTGATTTCCGGAATCTACTGCCTGGTATATGCGCTTTGTAGAACAGAGGCCTTCCGGTTTCGAAGAAAAGAACTGGACGGCAGTCTGTTTTTAGACAGAGCCATTATCCGGGAGGTTTTTCGCATCGGCATTCCTGCGGCTCTGTCATCAGCAATCGTAATCGTTTCCGCCATGTTCATGCAGCGGGCGGTTAATCAGTTCGGGTCGGATGCAGCCGCGGCTTATGCGGCGGGAAATCGCACGGAGCAGATTTTCATGTGCCTGAGCTTCTCGATAGGAATGGCAATCGGGACCTTCTGCGGTCAGAACATCGGCGCCAGAGAATATGAACGTGTAAAAGAAGGGATGCGCTGCGGCTATCGGATCAACATGATTTACACCGTTGTTATGGGTGTGATTATGTTCTTCTTCGCACCGCAGGTGATCGGAATCTTTACCAACAGCAGGCAGGTGGTGGAAATCGGTGTTCCGATGGTCAGGATCACGGCATTTTTTGCGCCTGTCCTGGGATTCGTGTTTATCTTTCAGAACTTTCTGAGAAGCGCTTCGGATATAGCGCCGACGATCTGGATGAGCGGGTGCGAAATTGGAGCTAGAAGCGTACTCTCCTTTGTATTTGCGGCTCTTGCAGGATATTTCGGAGTGTGGTGGGCAACACCGATCGGATGGACAGGATCCGCCCTGATCGGTTTGCTTCGTTATCGCAGCGGTAAATGGAAGATGAAATGCGAAGCGGCGCAAAAACGTTTGAAAGAGCAGACGGTGGAAAAGTTGTAGAAAGGGGAAAAAGAAGTATGAATAACTATATTTTGCCATTTCTCTGGATGCGTGGAGAGAAGGAAGAAGTCATCCGCGAGGAAATGGGCCGGATCGATTCCTGCGGGATTAAGGCGGTCTGTGTGGAAGCCCGCCCGCACAAGGATTTTTGCGGCCCAGGCTGGTGGCATGACATGGATATTGTCATAGATGAAGCAAAGAAAAGACACATGAAAATCTGGATTCTGGATGATAAGCATTTTCCGACCGGTTACGCCAACGGATTGATTGAATCCCGATATCCGGAGCGAAAAAAACAGTATCTTGCCTGCACGGTCTGCGATGTATTCGGATCGAAACGGCCGCATGAACTGCAGGTCAGCCGTATGATGAAGCCGACCATCGGCTTCTGGCAGATCGGCCAGCCGGCAAACGAGGAAGAGCGGGCAAACAACCGGATTCTGTCGATCATCGCGGAGCCTTTTGCGGAGGGCGGAAGCTTCTATGAGAATGGAATTGACCTGACCGGATCCTATGACGGAGGTGACTGGATTCGTTTCGAGCTTCCGGAAGGACAGTGGAGAGTCCATGTGATTTATACGACAAGGACGGATGGCGGAAATGAGAGCTACATCAATATGATTGATGCCGTATCCGCTCACACGCAGATTGAAGGCGTCTATGAGGCACACTACCAGCATTACGGAGATCTGTTCGGAACTGTGATCGCCGGCTTTTTCTCAGATGAACCGCAGCTGGGAAATGTTCCGGATCAGAGCAATGATACGAAGCTCGGAAAGCCGGGCATGCCGCTTCCGTGGAGCGTGGAGCTGGCGGAGCTGCTGAAGGAGCGGTGGGGAGAGAATTATCCGCTTTATCTGGCGCTGCTCTTTGCGGACAGTGCGGATCACAAGCTGCAGCCGCAGATCCGATATGACTATATGGACTGCGTTTCCAGACTTTATGAAAGAGATTTTTCCCGCCCGATCGGAGAGTGGTGCCATGCGCACGGGGTCGAATACATTGGGCATGTGGTGGAAGACAACGGGCTTCACAGCCGGCTCGGACTTGGCGCGGGCCATTGGTTCCGCGCCATGAGCGGACAGGATATGGCGGGAATCGACAGCATCGGCGGCCAGATCGTGTACGGCGCACCGGTACAGCAGCGGATGAGCATGGGTCCGCTGACGGCAGATGGAGAATTTTTTCATTATACCCTCGGAAAGCTGGGAGCATCCGGCGGGCATCTGGACCCGAAGAAGAAGGGACGCACCATGTGCGAGCTTTTCGGCGCCTACGGATGGAACTTCGGGGTGCGGGATATGAAACGTCTTCTGGATCATCTTCTCGTTCGAGGGGTCAATTATCTGGTTCCGCACGCGTTTTCCATGGCGGAATATCCGGATTTTGACTGCCCGCCTCATTTCTACGCACGCGGCAATAATCCGGAATTCCCGTTCTTTGCGGAATTGATGAAATATGCAAACCGCATGTGCGAGAGGCTCAATGGAGGAAAGCACAGGGCCCGGATTGCTGTTCTGTATGACGGAGAGGCGGACTGGTCGGGTAATGCTATGCCGATGCAAAAGGTCTGCAGAGTGTTGATGACACACCAGATCGATTTCGAAATTGTCAGCCTGGATATGCTGGCGGATCTCCCGAAGTGGAACGGAAGCGTCGGAGACGGTAAGCTGTCGATCAACGGAGAGGTGTTTGATACGCTGCTGATTCCCTATGCGCAGTATCTGCCGGAACGGCTGCTTGCCTTTTCTAGAAGGGATCCCGCACTACCGATATATTTCATCGGAAGGTATCCGGATGCCATTCTGATGGATGAAGAAAGAACTGCTCCGGAGGATGACGTCTGGAAGCAGAGATTCGGCTCGATCTCACTAGAGAAAATTCCGGAAGAGCTTTACGAAAGGGGCTGGGCGGAGCACCTGACAGATCAGGAGTTTTCGGATTTGTCCGCCTACTTCTATGAGAAGGACGGGAAACAGGTGGTGATGCTCTTTAATGAATCGGCGAACCGTGATTTCAGAGGCCGTGTGAAGCTTCCGTTTTCGGGCGATGCCGTTTACGAGGACCTTTTTGAAGAGACGGACTCTGTTATGAGAGCGGATGAGGAAGGCAGAGTGACGGTCGAGCTGCCTGCCGGAGAAAGTTGTCTCATACGGGAGAAGGAAGATGGAGAGGGCTCAGAGACCTACCGGCCATTGTCGGATACTCTGGCGAAGGCAAGAGAGGTTTTGGATCTGTCCGGCGAATGGATGGTTTCGGCGGTGAAGGCCATTGACTATCCGGCATTTGGAACGGAAAAGGAAGAGAAGGTTTTAAAACCTTACAGTGAAGAGCATCCGGATTTTTCCGGCGTGATCCGTTACCGGAAAGCTTTTCATCTGAATGGAAATTGCCGTCAGGCCTATCTGTCGGCGGAGCAGGTATTTGACGTTTTCCGCGTGACGGTCAACGGGAAGCAGGCAGGTATTCGCCTGACACCTCCCTACACCGTAGATCTCCGGGGGCTTCTGCGGGAAGGAGAGAACGAGATCATCTGCGAGGCTGCAACGACGCCTGCGAGGGATCAGAGGAATTATCCTTCTGCGCCGTTTGATTTTTGTCATGAGGTTACGGATCCGACCGGTATGTTCGGCAAAATCGGACTATACCTTATGGAATAGAATAAAATAAGAAGATTTTTCAATCGGATTAGGAGAGCAGAGTACAATGATCGGAAAAGAGAAGTTCAGAACAGAAGTATATGATCAGGCCAATGGAGTGGAGAATTTTCGGCAGGAGATCGTCCTGATCTTTGTACTGGAGGGCAGTCTGGAGGTCAGCGTCGAGAATAAGATCTCGCATATGAAAAAAGAAGATATTCTGGTTGTGAACGCCAACAAACGGCACGTGCTCCGTTCCGCCGGAGAAGTGCTCTTTATGATTCAGCTGATCGATACCGCTCTGGTCTCCGAGACGATGCAGACCCACGATGTGATTTTCTGGTGCGATTCCTCCGTGTCCGAGAACGGGCGCTATGAGGATCTCCGGGTCCTTCTCCGCAGAATGCTGAACCACTACATCGAGACCGGAGAGAATGCGTTGAGCTTCAGCTATCTGAGTGACTGTTATGCGATTTTAAATAATCTGACCGCAAACTTTATGATACAGACCGGAAGCGATGCCGGTGCAGATGCGGAAGAGGGAGACCGTTACGAGGAGAGGCTGCAGCAGATCAACAACTATATCTATGCAAATTACGATCAGGCGATCAGCATGAAGGATCTGTCCGAAAAGCTGTTTCTGTCAAATGGCTATCTGTCGAGGTTCTTTAAGAAAAATTATGGGATGAGCTTTGCAAGCTATCTGACCAATGTCAGGGTGTACCATGCGGCGGATGATCTGCTCTACACGGACGCACCGATTACAAGAATCGCGTATAATAACGGGTTCACTTCGGCGGCACTTTTCAATAAGGATTTCAAAAAGGCATATGGTGTAACGCCGTCGGAGTTTCGGAAGAAGTCCCTTCCCTCGGGACAAAAGAAGGAAAATGAAGCGCGCTGGAAGGCACTTGAGAAGAGACTGGAGAAGGTCCTGATTGAAAAACCGGACAAAGATACAGACAACACGCATGCGGCGATCGTCTACGGTGAATTTTCCGCGCAGAAGAGTGAGCCGCTGCAGATGTACTGGGACAAGATCATCAATTTCGGTTCTGCCGCCTCCATGCTGAATTCAGCGGTTCGGGAGCAGCTCCTGCTCCTGCATCAGGCACTTGGATTTGAATATGTGCGGTTCTGGAACATCTTTTCCAGAGAGCTTTATATCGATCCGACGCAGGAGGGGGATTTTCATTTCAGCCAGATCGACTCTATCCTAGATTTTATTCTGGAGCAGGGGATGAAGCCTTTTATCGAACTGGGTATGAAACCGGACGTGCTCCATTATGAGATTGGAAGAGTCAGCCCTGCGACAGACGAGGGAGGGTGGACAGGCCAGGAGACCATCGAGATGTGGGAAAGGCTGATGCGGGCTTTTCTCCGGCATCTGTCGAACCGGTACGGCCAGGATGCGCTGGATGGATGGAAGATGGAGCTTTGGTACGATGAAGACTGGAGAAGAGAACCTGAGAAGTATAACGACGCGTATTTGGAGAAGTTTCGCATCACGCGCAGTTTGATCAAGGCGTGCAACGAAAAGATCCAGTTTGGAGGATATAGTATCCGGATGGATGTCGGTGCCGAGCCAAGAGCTGATTTTTTGAAACGGTGGAATCAGGACGAGGGCAGACCGGACTTTATCTCCATCATGTATTACGGATATGAGAGGGGCGGGGATGGCCTTGATGAGCTTGCCAAGAGGACGACAGACAACGAGGCCCTGCTGCATATGCTGACCCGGGAGAAAAAGCTGATCCGGGAAGCTGGTTTTACAGATGTCCCAGTCTATGTGAATGACTGGAATCTGACACCAAGCGTCCGGAACTATATCAACGACACGACCTTTAAGGGAGCATATATCATAAAAAATATCATCGATATCTACGGTCTGGTGGACGAGATGGGGTATGGAGCAGGAAGCGACCGTGTCTTTAATTATTTTGATACATCGGAACTGTTATTCGGCGGCACGGGCCTGATGACAAATGACGGAATCATGAAGCCGGCTGCTTTTGCCTTTGATTTCATGAACCACCGGCTGTTTCCGTATTACCTGGGGAAGACTGCGAACTACCTGGTGACATCAGACCTGCACGATAATTATGCGGTGATCTGTCATAACCAGCAGCGGCTGAATTACAATTATTATCTGACAAATGAAACCGGGCTGGACCGTTCAAACATGTGGAAATACTACGAGGGACGGAAAAAAATGAATATCCGGATCCGGATTGCGGACGCTACGGACGGAGAATACTCGGTTAAGCTTTACCGGATCAATGATGGTTATGGAAGCGTACTTAGAATCTGGGAGGCATTGGACTTTGAGAAGGAGCCGTCCCGGAATGACATCAAGTATTTCAGAAGGGCCTGTGAGCCGAATATGACCATCCGGAAAACCGAGGCGATCGGCGGCGTCCTCATGATTGAAGAACAGCTTCAGCCGAATGAAATTGCCGTCATCCGGATTCATAAAGTAAGATAAAAAGTAAGAAAAAATAAGATAAGAAGGAAGCGACAATGCCGTCCGGTAAATCAGACTGCCGGGTGAGAAGCTTCGGTTGCAGGACAGGTCAGGTGAGTAGACAAAAAGGGTCACCTGACCTGTCATATTTTGACCTCTTTTCAGACGAAGGCATATATGAAGTCATTTTTAGATATAAAAAGAACAAGCTACGGAGAATATAAAGAGCTGCACGCCTGATACAATGATCACAGTTGGAGAGGTAACAACTATTTTTCTATGATCATTAAAGGAGGAGAATAATGAAACTCAGAAAAATGGTAACAATGGGACTCGCGGGAGTAATGGCGATTTCCATGGCGGGGTGTGGAAGCAAGGCTTCTGATACATCTTCAAACGGAGCTGCCGCAAGCTCGAATGCGGTTGTGGCGACATCCGGTCAGGCGCAGGCGGATGCTAACGCGCAGGCGGCTGGTGTTATGACAGCGAACACAGACCCGGCGAATACTGAGGTGACAGACAAGAATATCACCATTGGGCTTGCTTCGGAGCCTTCCGCTATCTGGGGAGCCGGAAACGGTACCACGGAGAATGAGGAACAGATCGTGAGCGGCGCGATTCTGGATACGCTGGTTGCAAAGGATCAGAAAACCGGCGATATTATCCCGGAGCTTGCTACAGAGTGGAACTGGACGGACGGCACGCATTTGCAGTTTACACTTCGCGATGGCGTGACCATGACGGACGGATCTCCGCTGACAGCGGATGACGTCGTATATTCCGTAAACGTATGGAAGACCGCTTCGGCAACCTCGGATACCGGACGCTTCCTGGTCGGAGCCACGAAGGACGCAGACAACAAGGTTACGATCGAGTACAACATTGCTGCTCCGGCCATGCTGGAGATGATGACGATGACGAACTTCGGAATCGTCAGCGAGGATGAGGTAAACGCGGCCGGCGGACTGGAAGCGGCCTGCAAGAATCCGGTGATGGGATGCGGCAAGTACAAATTCAAATCCTGGAATCAGGGGCAGAACATTGTGCTTGAGAGAAACGACAACTACTGGAACAAGGATTACAAGGGGTACTACAAGACCATTACCTTTACCTTCACCAACGATGCGGCGGCTCGTGAGATGGCTGTTGAGTCTGGTGACGCGCAGGTAGCATACGACATGCCGGTATCGCAGGCGGCAACCTTCAAAGATAACGATGCGGTACAGACCTGCGTATATACCTTCGGACAGGTGGCGCATCTCTGGTACAATATGACCGATTCCCATCCGACCAAGGAACTGGCACTTCGCCAGGCAATCGACAAGGCGCTTGATTTCGACGCGATCGCGCAGGTCGGAACCGCAGGATTCGGCAAACCGGCACTCGGCTATTTCGAGGATGACAGCCCATATTACAACCAGACCTATACAGCAGAAGAGAGAGCGGTTGATGTCGACGGAGCGAAGAAGATTCTTGAGGATGCCGGCATTGCGACGGACGGTTCCGTGGAGCTGACAGCTATCGGCCTTCAGGATGTAAATCCGATTTACACTGTTATGCAGGAGAATCTTTCCAAGATCGGCATTACACTGAAGATCAACATCACGGACACACCGACCTTTGTACAGGATGCATTTGGCGGGAACTATGATCTCATCATGGTCGGCGAGTACACCGCTGAGAGATATCCGACCCTTCTGTGCTTCATGCAGCAGGCAACTATCGATTCCGGTTTCGTCATCGGCGGACCAAAGACGACTACTCCGGAGATTGATTCTGCCATCACACAGCTGATCCAGGAGACCGATACCGCAAAGGCAAAGGAAGAGGCGGGAGCGCTTGAGAAGACGATGAAGGATCAGTGCATCGTTTCCAATCTCTATCCGGAGATGAAGGCGTCGATCCTGGCAAAGAATCTGAAGGGATATACGACCAGAGAGCGCGGTTTCCTGGATGCCACCAACTTCTATGAGGCTGAGTAAGAGCCTGCCTGTACAGGCTGCGCAGATTCACTGAATACATAGATCCATTCAGAGTTGAATCTTCCATAGGAATCAAGGTAAGAGCGCCATGGAGGGATCCCCTTCACGGCGCTCTTTTTCAAAGAAAAACAGGATTCACCATTATCAAACAGGGAGAAAAATTATGTTCAAATATATTATTAAACGAATTCTTCTTCTCATTCCGATTATGCTTGGCGTGTCGGCGATCATTTTTGCGCTGAAGACAGTCACTCCCGGTGATCCGGCCAGACAGATTCTGGGCAACAATGCCACGCAGGAGCAGATCGAAGAAAAAAGAGAGGAACTGGGACTGAATGACCCCGTACTGGTACAGTATGTGCGGTATATTGGCGGTGTGTGTCACGGGGATTTCGGAAATTCCTACCGGACCGGCGAACCGGTTCTCAAGGAGATTCTTCCGAGACTGAAGACATCCGGAATCATCACACTGGGGGCGGTTGCGATCGGAGCTTTTCTGGGTATTTTACTAGGTATCATCTCCGCCCTGAAAAAGTATACCTGGATCGATTCGCTTGTTCTGGTCATATCGATGTTCTTCCAGTCGGTGCCTGAGTTCGTCGTCGGACTTGTGCTGATCCTGGTATTCGCGGTAAAGCTGCACGTGCTGCCAACCTCGGGAATCGAAAATCCGCTGGGGTATATCATGCCGATGCTCTGTATCGGCCTTCCGTCGATTGCAAACTACACGCGAATCACCCGTTCTTCCATGCTGGAGGTCCTTGGTGAGGACTACATCCGGACGGCGAGAGCCAAGGGACAGACCGAGCACAACATCACCTATCATCATGCACTCCGCAACGCCATGATTCCGGTTGCACAGTCTGTCGGAACTTCTCTCGGAAATTCCATCGGAGGCGGAATGGTTGTCGAGACCGTATTCGGAGTTCCGGGTGTCGGAAAGTACATCGTAGACTCTATCACACAGCGTAATTACCCGTCTATTCTGGGCGGCGCTCTGATTATTGCCATTGTACTCGTTGTAATCAACCTGCTGGTTGACATTGCATTTGTATTGATTGATCCGAGACTGAAAACCACGATTATCGCCGGCGGCAAAAAGCAGAAGAAAGCAAAGCCGGCAGCTGCATAAAGGGAGGCGGATAAAATGGCAAAAATGCATACTCCCGCGATGGAGAAAATTGAGAGAAAAAACGCGAAGAGAAAAAAACCGAGACAGATTACTCCGAGTTATGAGGCGTGGAAGCGGTTCCGCCGGAATCCGACTGCGCTTGTCGGATTGATTATCGTTGCGGTATTGATTCTGATTGCAATCTTTGCGCCGCTTATTGCTCCGTATAATTATCAGTCACAGGATTACGCGGCGATGATGCAGAAGCCGAGTGCCGCGCATCTGTTCGGAACAGATCAGTTCGGTCGCGACATCTTCAGCCGATGCATCTATGGCGCCAGATATTCTCTGCTTATCGCTGTTTTCTGTACGCTGGCGGCGCTGTTCAGCGGCGGTCTTCTCGGAATCATCGCCGGATATTTCGGCGGTAAGGTAGATACCATTATCATGCGAATCATGGATATCTTCCAGGCTATTCCGATGATCATGATGGCAATGTGCATCGTGGCCGTCCTCGGGAACGGAATTCCGCAGCTGGTCGCAGCCATCATGTTTGCTTCTATGCCCACCATGGCCCGCAACAACCGTGCCGCGATCCTCCGTGTCCGTGGAAATGACTATATCGAATCCTCAGAGGCGATCGGGTGCAGCAAGTTCCAGCTGATCATGAAGCACATGATTCCGAACGCGGCCGGAATCATGGTTATCTTCTTTGTCGGATTCCTTGCGGTTTCAATCATGATGATGTCATCGATGAGCTACATCGGCGTCGGCCTTGCCGCTCCTACACCGGAATGGGGACTGATTCTGAATGACGGTAAATCCTATCTGACCTCCGCGCCTTATATGATGTTCTTCCCGGCGCTGATGATCATGATTACCTGCTTTGCATTCAACCTGATGGGCGATGGTCTCCGCGACGCGTTTGACCCGAAGATGAATTAAGGAGAAGGCGGAAATGGGCGAGAGAATATTAGATATCAAAGATCTTGTAATACATTACGAAACAGATGAGGAAGTCGTTGAGGCTGTAAATAAAATCAACCTTTCTCTGGAAAAGGGAGAAATCCTCGGTCTTGTCGGAGAGACCGGCGCCGGAAAGACCACGACGGCGCTTGGAATCATGCGGCTTCTGCCGCCGAAGGTAGGTCACGTCATTCAGGGCAACATCTTTTTTGAAGGGAAAGACCTGATGGAGTGCTCGGAGAAGGACATGCGGTCCATTCGCGGCAAGAAGATTTCCATGATCTTCCAGGATCCGATGACGGCACTCAATCCGGTAAAGACCGTCGGCGATCAGATCGCCGAGGTCGTAGAGCTGCATGACAACTGCTCAAAGGCAGAGGCGTTGAAACGGGCACAGGAAATGCTGGCAATGGTTGGCATCGTCCCGGAGCGATACAAGGAATATCCGCATCAGTTTTCCGGCGGCATGAAACAGAGAATCGTTATCGCCATTGCACTGGCCTGTGAACCGGATCTTCTGATCGCAGATGAACCGACGACCGCGCTGGATGTAACCATTCAGGCGCAGATTCTGGATATGATGCGGAAGCTTCAAAAGGAAAAGGGAACCTCCATGATCCTGATCACCCATGATCTGGGTGTTGTGGCGGAGATGTGTGATCACTGTGCCGTGATGTATGCGGGAGAAATTGTGGAATACGGCACGACAGAGCAGGTATTCGACAATCCGAAGCATCCCTATACAAAGGCGTTGTATCAGTCCATCCCGAGCCTTGATAAAGAGGTAGAGCGTTTGCATGTAATTCCCGGCATGGTCTGCGATCCTTCCAATCTTCCGTCGGGCTGCAGCTTCTGCGAAAGGTGTACAGAGAAGAGAGCGGCCTGCGTGGAGCATGATCCCTGGATTGTCAACGTTGAGGCAGGACATTACGCAAAATGTTTCCAGTACACACCGGAATGGGAGGCAGACAAAGATGAGTGAGAATCTTCTGGAAGTAAAAAATCTGAAAAAATATTTTTCCACACCTCACGGCATGCTTCATGCGGTAGATAATGTCACCTTCAACATTGAAAAGGGAAAGACGATCGGTATTGTCGGAGAGTCCGGGTGCGGAAAATCTACACTGGGAAAAACGCTGATGCGTCTGCATGAGCCGACTAGCGGAGAGGTTCTGTATAACGGCGTGGATATCGCAAGCATGCCGTTGAAGAAGTTCAAAAAAGAATACAGGTCCCATATCCAGATGATTTTCCAGGATCCGTATGCCTCTCTGGATCCGCGTATGGATGTCCTTCAGCTGATTGAAGAGCCGATCAAGGTGAATGACAAAAAGTTGAGCAAGAAAGAGGTAGAGGATAAGGCGAAGGAGATGATGGAGCTGGTCGGTCTGGCAAAACGTCTCGAAACCGCTTATCCGCATGAGCTGGACGGCGGCCGCCGTCAGCGTATCGGAATCGCACGCGCGCTGTCTCTGAACCCGAGCTTCATTGTCTGCGATGAGCCGGTATCGGCCCTGGATGTGTCCATACAGGCGCAGATTCTGAATCTTCTGATGGATCTGCAGGAGCAGAGAGGCCTGACCTATATGTTCATCACACACGATATGTCCGTAGTAAAGCATATCTCGGATGATATCGCCGTCATGTATCTGGGGCAGATGATTGAGAAATGCCCGGCGGATGAAATCTTCCGGGATACGATCCATCCATATTCGCAGGCGCTTCTGTCGGCAATCCCGATTCCGGATGTGCACGCGAAGCATGAGCGCATGGTGCTTAAGGGAGAGCTTACCTCTCCGATCAACCCGAAGCCGTGCTGCCGGTTTGCCAAGAGATGTCCGTACGCGACCGATCAGTGCCGCCAGGAGGAGCCGAAGCTTCGTGAGATGCGCCCGAATCACCTGGTTGCATGTCATTATGCGGAGAAGTTTGTGAAATAACAGTCCTGGTGACGCATTTGACTGCGTTAGGAGCAGTTATAGAGTAACGGACACGAAGGAGAAGAGAAAATGGTTCTGGTAATAAATGATGACAAGGTCAGTGATGTGGAAGCATATCTGCCTCTTGCAAGAGCATTCGCCGAGGATTCTGTAAAGAACGAGAAGGGATGCCGGTCGATGAGGGTTTGTGTGGACCCTGAAACAGAGGGGCGTGTCGTTTATATCTCTGAATGGGATTCCGAGGAAGACTTCAAGGCAAGTGTGGGCGGTGAGATTTTCAACCGTCATATCCCGGCAATGGGAGCGTATTTCCTTGGCGCAAAGGATACGATTCTCCAGATAAAATAAACGGTTACAAATATGGTATCGTGAAGCGGATCCGCCGGAGACGGCTCACACAGTCCGAAGTATTGATCGGGAGAGAATAGGAGGTTTGCATGACCAATAAAGAAATCATTACAGCGATGTATAAAGAATTTTTCAATGAGCATAACGTGGATGCAGCGCTGAAATATGTCCGTGAGGATTATAAGCAGCATAATCCCGGAGTGGAACAGGGAAGAAAAGGTTTGATGGATGGTTTTCGTCAGAAATTCATCGATGAACCGACCTTCCGGCTGGAGATTCAGATGATCATTTCAGAGGGCGACATGGCTGCCGTCTACCTGAAAAATGTAGATCCGGAGGGAAAGACCAAATGCAGGGTGGTCGATATCTACCGGATTCAGGACGGACAGCTTGCGGAGCACTGGGACGTGCTTCAGCCCTGCTGAGGTCAAAATATGACATCTTTTCTGACCTGGCCGAAAAAACAGGCAGGAAGATGTCATTTTTTTTCGCCGGATTAGTTTGTGAAAGAAAAGTATTCACAGGCATACGGCAATAGAATAGTATCAGAAAGCAAGAAAGAAGCAAAGATGAAGCTTATTACAAAAGCGTATCAATAGAAAATGATAAATATGTGATAAGCACAGCAAATGGAAACACAGCTACAGGAGAAATAAATTTTTATATAATACATGGACGAACGGTCCGGAAATGAGGAGAAAGTTATGGCAGATTTTGAAACCCAGATCGTGGTAATTGCGGGTGGCCCCGCAGGATTATGCGCAGCTGTTCAGGCTGCCGAGGATGGTGCGGATGTCATCCTGATCGAGAAGAATGCAGCTGTCGGCGGTGCGGCAAATATGGGAATGGGCCCGCTTGCAATCGGTTCCAAATACCAGAAGAGACAGATGTATGACATCACGGTTGAAAAAGCACTCAACATGTTCATGGAGTACACCCATTACAATGTAGATGCCCGCCTGATGAAGAGATATTTTGAACAGTCCGCAGAGACAATTGAGTGGCTCGAGGATATGGGGGTCGAATTTGAAGGCGCTTATAAGTACTTCACAAAGAGCGAGCCGACCTGGCACATCGTAAAGACGGATCAGGGCATCGGACCACGCGCGGCCTCGTTCATGAACAAGGCTTTATTTGCAAGAGCGCAGGAGCTTGGAGTTAAGTTCATGCTGGAAACTCCGGGAAAGAAGATTCTCAAGGACGAGAATGGTCATGTGTGCGGCGTGGTTGCCACAGATAAGGATGGCAAGGAGATCACAATCGCCTGCAAGGCGGCGATCATTGCCACCGGTGGTGCCGGCGCAAATCCGAAGCTGATCAAGGAAGAGACCGGATATGAGTTCGGAAAAGATATGTTCAACTTCGCAATTCCGGGAAATGTAGGAGACGGCATCCGGATGGCATGGGAAGCGGGAGTAGATCATGTACCGGTCCGCATCGAGCAGGCGGCGAACTTTGAGGGGATCGATGAACTCCCGCAGAGCGTTCCCAATGTTCTGATGCAGCCGAACCTCCTGGTAAACCTGTTCGGAAAGCGTGTCATGGATGAGGAACAGATGCAGAATACGACCTTCCTCAGCAATGCGGCATCTCACCAGAAGGATCGTAAGCTGTTCAGTATCGTAGACAGCTCCATTGTAAAGTATTATATGCGCAATGGTGTCGATGAGATTTCCATGGTTCGAACAAATCCGGATGTATCCGATTTTATTGAGGGAGTAAAACAGGCGGAGGAGAGCGGCAATAAGGGACTCTACGTAGCTGACAGCATCGAGGAGCTGGCTGAGAAGACGGGAATCGATGTAGACAATCTGGTAGAAACTGTTGAGGAATATAATGATTACTGCGACAGCACCGATGAAGAGTTCTTCAAGCGCAAGAAATACCTTCGTCCGCTGGTAAAGGCACCGTACTATGCGGCAGCGATTCGTCCGGGCGGATATGGCACGGTCGGCGGTATCCGGATCAATGAGAACTGTGAAGCTTGTGATAAGGACTTTGAGCCGATTCCGGGTCTGTATGCTGCCGGTGCAGATGCCTGCAACATTTACGATGATTCTTACATGTTCCTGCTTCCAGGCAACTCCATGGGATTTGCGGTCAACAGCGGCAGGATTGCGGGTATGGAAGCTGCGGAATTTGTAGAGGACGAAGACTGATTGTAGAGGAATCGTTCTGCGTCGTGCGGGATATATATAGGTTCCCGCACGGCTTCGCTTCGATGCTTCGGAAGAAGAACTTATACAGGTATAGGACAGCCATGGCTTTGAAGAACATAATATTCTCAGACCATGGCTTTTTTGAAGAGGAGAATGTAACGATGGCTGTCATCACAATTGATGGAGTAAAAATTGAAGTCCCGGAGGGGAAAAACGTCCTGGAATGTGCATTGGACGCGGGAATTTACATTCCGCACCTTTGCCATCACAAAGACCTGAATCCTCTCGGTTCCTGTCGGATGTGTATCGTGCAGGTAGAGGGACACGATCAGGTAGAGCCTTCCTGTATGCTGAAGGCGAAAGACGGGATGGTGATCGAGACACAGAATGAGGAGATCAAGAGACTCCGCATGCTTGCGCTTGAGCTGCTTCTGGCAGGGCATCCGGAGGATTGTTCGACCTGTCCGAAATTTGGACACTGTGAGCTGCAGGTATTGATCCAGTATATCGGGCCGAAGACCGGGCGCATGAAAATGCGTTCCAAGGGCTTTGCGGTCAATGCGAAAAATCCACTGCTCCTTCATGATATGAACCGATGCATTCTCTGCGGACGGTGCGTACGCGCCTGTGATGTTCTTCGGGGCGTTGATGTTCTTCACTATCAGAAGAGAGAGGATCTGGAGGTCTACACCGGAACCTTGAAGAACAAGCTGCTTAAGGACGCAGACTGCCGCTTCTGCCAGGCCTGCGCGGAGGTTTGCCCGACCGGAACGATCCGGGATATTCTGGCGACGACCGAAAAGAGCAAGGAAGATTACGTGGTTCCCTGCAAGGCAGGATGTCCTGCGCATACCAATATTCCGGAATACCTCCGTTATATCAAAGAAGGGGACTACGATGCGGCGACTGCCGTAATTCGCGAGAAGCTTACCATGCCGAAGACCCTTGGGTATATCTGTACCCATGCCTGCGAGCTGGAGTGCAAGCGCAGACTGGTCAATGAGCCGATGTCCATCCGGAATCTGAAGAGATATGCGACGGAGCACGAGACGGGCAAGTACTGGAGAGGAAAGGGCAAACAGCTTCCGGATACCGGAAAGAAAGTTTGCGTTGTCGGCGGAGGCCCGGCAGGACTTACCGCTGCATATTATCTGAGAAAACAGGGCCATGACGTAACGGTGAAGGAAGCGCTTCCTACTGCGGGCGGCATGCTTTCGTATGGAATCCCCTCCTATCGTCTGCCACGAGAGATGGTACAGGAGGAGATTCAGGTCTTCACGGATCAGGGAGTAAAGATCGAAACGGGTGTGCGGGTAGACAAGCCGACAGAGCTGCTTAAGGAGTATGATGCGGTTCTGATGGCGATAGGCGGACACAATGGCGTACGCCTTCCGATGCCTGGAAAGGATCTGCCGGGAGTTCTGGTGAATATCGATTTTCTCCGCAAGGCGTCGATGGGCCTGGAAACGGGAATGGGACGCAAGGTCATCGTTCTCGGCGGCGGAAACGTTGCCTTTGACTGTGCGAGAACTGCAAAGAGACTTGGAGCGGAAGAGATCCATGTGGCCTGCCTTGAGGCAAGAGACAAGATGACCTCTGACGATGAAGAGATCGAGCAGGCACAGGAGGAAGGAATTTTTGTTCATCCTGCACAGACCTTTGAAGCGATTACCGGTGAGGATCATGTGACTGGTGTAGACTTTATGAATGTCGAATCTTTCACTTTTGATGAGAACCGGCGTGCCATCATTAAGAAGGAAGCCGGATCCGAGCATCATATCGATGCGGACACTGTCATCTTTGCGACAGGTCAGAGACCGGACATCACAGAGGAGGCGGGACTGACGCTCGGCCGTGGAAACAGCATCACGGTTACGGATATTGTAAAGGATAAGAGAACTTCAGTGGAAGGAATCTTTGCTGCCGGCGACTGCATCTATGGAACGAAGTCGGTAGTAATGGCAATCGAGTCCGGACGCGAGGCTGCCAGCCAGATTGATCGTTATCTGGGCGGCGATGGCGATATCGAGGAAGAGCTCGCTCCGAAACAGGTAAAGAATCCATATATCGGAAAGATTGAAGGATTCGCGTACCAGCAGAGACGTCAGCCGAAGATTGACCCGGCAGAGATGCGCCAGAACAACTTTAATCTGTTCGACCATGGTCTGTGTGAAGAGGATGCTTGCGCAGAAGCCGGAAGGTGTCTGCAGTGTGATCTGCGGCTGCAGATTTCAACACCGAAGACATGGGCAGACTTTGCAAAGGAGGCAAAATGATGGGAGCTCTTGCAAATGCGAAACAGGCAGGCCGCGAAGCGGTTCTTGCAAAGATCAAAGAAGCCGGACTGTGGGAGTTCGGGTTGAAAAAGGAAGCACTTTCCGATAAATTCGAACGCGCAGCAGAGGGCGCGGCTGTGGAAGCCGGACTCAACAACGCCGACACAGACAAGGTTCTGCTTGGCCTTCTGAAGGACACACCGGAAAAAGTGCTGGAAGGAATTGCTGTAGCAGGATTTCTTACCGGGACAGAGTCTCTATCTCTTTATCTCCCGGAGAGTGAAACAGAGCTGACGGAAGCGTTGAAGGATAAGGCTGAGGCTTACGGCATTCAGCTCTTTAATGAGATCATCAATGTAAGAGCAGCTGGAGATGCGGTACTTCTTCATATCGTGACGGCTGCAGATCTTGCGGATCTTATGGACGGCTGTTATCAGAAAGGAGTCTATGTATCTGTTGACGGCGCACCGCTTCAGAAGAAGGCCGCCGATACCGGAATCGGTGAACTGGTATCCTTGGGATCGGCAAAGGCCGTAAAACTCGGATATCGCTATTATACTCCCACCGAGGCAGAAAGTCTGACGGCGGCGGATGCTACTACAGGCCTGATCCATGTTCTAACGGACAAGGACTGCATCGTAGCGGAGACGAGAGATCAGATGACCGAGTACCGCAAGGTCAGCTGCGGCAAATGCGTTTTCTGCCGTGAGGGACTGATTCAGCTGGAGTATGAGCAGAAAGAAACCACACAGGCACGCGGCAAGATGGAGTTCCTTGATCTCACAAAAGAAATCGGCGATGCCATGAAATTCTCGTGTCTGTGTTCCGTCGGACAGGAGGCGGCAAAAGCTGCTCTTGACGCGACAGAGAAATTTACGGAAGAGTACGAGGCACACATCAGGAAGAATAAGTGTCCGGCCGGTGTATGTACTGCTTTTGTACATATTTATATCGACCCACATACTTGTACGGGATGTGGAGAGTGTCTGGATGTGTGCCCGGCAGATTGTATCGAGGGCAAGGATAAATATATTCACATGATTGATGAATTTGACTGCACCAGATGCGGTAAGTGCATTGAGGCCTGCGAGGAAGGCGCTGTCATTCAGACGGCCGGAAAGCTTCCGAAACTTCCCAACCGTCTTACAAAGATCGGAAAATTCCGCAGACATTAATTCGATGTGGACCGTTGTGTCCGTCTTTCTATATCAGGGGACAGAAACTGCGAAGAGGCGAAATGACAAGGGAACCTGTACATATTGTGGCGCTCCGGTTGCAGGAGATGAGTTGTTCGTGTATGAAAATCCTTAGTGTACATGGAGCGGAGGTGAACAGCAAGTGAAAAGTTTTCAGGAACGGCTTCTGAAGGACTTTGACATAAAACAGAAGATGGTCAATGGCAGAATGAAGAATGTTTATGTATATAAAGGAAAGTACGTTGCCTGGGATGTGAAACCGGATATGCTGCAACGCTTTCGCAGAATCCATCTGGGAGGCGGGATTCTTGCACTGCTGCTTCTCCTGTGGGGAGCTTTCCAGAGCGTACCGGTTAATGCCTCCCACCTGACAGGATTTTTTACCCTGATCTCCTGTGTGCTGATGGCGGTTCTGTTTTATGGAATTGTCTGGTTCTGCCGGTCGGGGGAACGAATGTACCTGAGAGACTGCAGGATGATCAGAGATATTATTCTGTGGAGTGGGATCACTTATGCTCTGGCTGCCGCGGCGAATGGAATTTGCGGCTTTATTTACCTAGCGATAAATGGTGCGGGAGTCCGGTCATTGCTTACACTTCTGGCTTATCTGGCTTCCGGTGTCATTGTACTTCTGGTCTACCTGGCTCAGCTGAAGCTGGCCTACCGGGAAGTATGATAAATAAGTTTGCAGTAATTGGAGTAAAAATGGAGGGAATCTCGAAGCGGGGCTTTGGGGTTCCTTTTTTACGCGAACAGTGAGCCGCAGCCGAATGCGAAGTATTCGTGTGCGGCGAGCGTCGCATTAGCGAGATAAAACTCGCGCAGCTTGTTTTATCTCGTTGAGTGAATGGAGAAGGGCTTTATCGGGTGAATCAGTGCTATGTGGATGGAAGATCATCTGATAAAATATAAGGTGAACTTAAAAACCACACTTCATAGCAGAAAGAAGAATTGTTGTGGAAAATTTCACGTTGAGCGCAAGGCAGAAGGTCATCCTTGAGCTTTTGAATCATTCGGGCGGAATCATGGCAGGACCGCAGCTGGCCCGCAAGGTCGGTATTACAACGAGGACGCTTCGGACAGAAATCCGTCAGATGCAGGAGATCCTTGACCGCAGAGGAATACGGATTCTGTCTCATTACGGAAAAGGGTATGAGCTGGAGATCATCAACAAGAAGACCTTTCAGCAGATTTTCTCAAACATGAATGAGGGACTGTCTAAAACCGACCGCATTCACTATATGATGATGAGACTGATGAATACCAGAGACCGGGTGGATATGTATGATATGGAGGATGAGATGTTCGTAAGCCGGTCTACGCTGGAAAGCGATCTGAAGGAGCTGCAGCGCATGATCAGCCGGAATGAACCTTTCATTGGCCTTATGGTAGGGAAAAATCAGATTCTTCTGGAAGATGATGAATTAAAAAAGCGGGACATTATGATCCGTATCCTGATGGAGTCATGGGATTTCAATTCCGAACAGGGGATTCAGGAAAACCGCTGGCTGGAAGGCCTTGAATATATTTCGCACGTTCAGAAAACCTTATACGCTGTATTTCAAAAGAGAAATATTCATCTGGACGAGTTTCAGTTCGTCTATCTGACCATCATGGTGCTTGTCATTTATACGCGAAATCTGAATGGATATCTCCTATACAGCGGAAATATCACGAACAATACCGCAAGATTTCTTTCTGTTGCGCATGAGATCCTCGATAATCTTGGTTTTCTGCAGGACACAGATATGGAAGAAGGCGACTATGAATGGCTGGCTGAGAGTCTTTCGGCATATTGCATCTGCAACGGAGAGGTTGAGGATGTGACTGTCGAAGATGATCATGAGCTTGTCGCGGAGCTGATCGACGGGCTGCGGGATGAATACGGAACGGATTTTTCAGGAGATACGGTGTTTCGTGCGGCATTGCAGGAGACCATCCGGAGGTACCGGTACCGCAGAGTGGCACTCACAAGCCGGATGCAGTATCTGTATCAGGACATTGAAAGAAACAATCCCATACTCGGGGACATGGATCGTTATCTGGAATGGAAGCTGGAGGCAAAGTTTTCCTATCACGCGCACAGAGAGGAGCGCGGGCATCTGCTGCCGGTTCTTGCTGCCGCGTGGATCCGATACCAGAGGAGCCATCAGATGGAACTGACGGCTGTGATTGTCAGCGGTTTTGATTCTCAGATGCGAATGTATACAAAGGAAACCATCTGCAGAATGTTCGGGGGACGAATGCATGTGATCGCCTGTCTTGCCCCGTTCGAGACGGAAGAGCTGAAAAAACTGCGTCCATCTTTGATCATATCGACGCAGAAGCCTTCGGCGGAGAGGGAAAGCGGCGTGCCCGTTGTCTCGGTCTCACCGGTTCTGCAGGATGAAGACGTCCGGAAAATCCACTTTATCCTGGAGGAGCTTGAAAACGATATGCTTTTCCCGCGGATGAAGTATCCGATTGAAAGCTGTTTTCCGAATGATCTGCGTAACGTATGTCCGTCCGGCAGAGATCTGCGGGAGGTCCTTTCCGGATTTTCCGGTGCAATGAAGGAGAAGGGGTATATTAAGGATCTTCCGGATTTATCCGAACTACGGTTCGGATTTCCCAGGGAGCGGATGTTATTTTGTTACTGCAGTCGGGAAAGCATCTCGCAGACGGTTTTTGCAGAGCTGACCCTGAATCGCGAAATGATGTGGAACAAACAATATCCGGTCAACCATATCATCTTCGGAGCAGTCAGTAAAGGAGATCTTATCTACATCGGGCGTTTTTACCGGCATTTCGGGAACAGGATTCCCGATAGAATTTAAAAAAGTCTGAAAGAACATAAAAAACTATGGCGACGATTCAAGGGAACGGATGGTGCGGCAGTGCACGGTCCGTTTTTTATATGTGTGAATAGATGTCGTCAGCTCTGTGACATTTCTGCATGGGAGAGAAGCAGACATTCCGACATTTCCGCCATATAGAGGAAATAATCCGTTTGCCGCTGACGATACAAAACCGTATTCTGTAATTATCAGTTCTACATGATTTGGTGATGTAAAACGTATGAATTCCGCATGGCGCTCCGCGAGAAGCGCGAATACATGAGGATAATACGAGAGTTGGGAGGTAAAGTATGAAACTGAGCTTCAGTACAGAGGTCGTAGACCTGGACCATCAGGCTCCGAACCGAAATAAACGAGAGAGCAAGTATTTCTGGGATGAAATGTATCAACTGATTTCCGCGGGTGGATTCCGCAAAATTGATATTCCTTATGAGCCGAAGTGGGATTTCGGCGGCAGATCAGGAATTCCGAGAACCAGGAGATCGATCGACATCAAATTCGGAAACACAGAGGGATATCTGAAATTTCTATCGGAAAATGGAATAGAAGGAATCAGCTCGGTGCATCTGGACCCGACGCTTTTCTGCCAGGGGGCGCTTCCGATGTTTTTTGGAGCGGCAGAGCATTTCGGAAGGGATGCGATTCAATTTGCTTCCGAGGCAGGTGCCGATTCTTTTATCCTTACTGCGACACCGACCTGTTATGCCGTGCGTCGGACTCTCGGGGAAGCATCGGAAGAGGATTTTTTGAAGCAGATGAAGGAACTGACAGAGAGGCTGGCGGATTTCGCAGAGGAAAAGGGCGTCAGGCTTTGCCTGAAAAACGAATATTGGGGACTGCTCAGAGGAAACCGGATCACAGATTTTATGAAGGATATGAAGGAAAATGTTTTTCTGGATGTGGATACCGCGCACCTCTCCATTGCCGGAACAGATGTCCGGGAATTTATCAGGGAAAATAAGCGGCGGATCGGGTCCGTTACCCTTACAGATACTTCTTTTAAGGATCAGGAAGAAGCCTACAGGCAGGTTATGCCGGAATTTCCGGCGAAAGCGGCGACATGGGTATTCCGGGATCCGGGATTTGGAATGGTTGATCTGAAGGCATGTGCCAAGGCTGCGGGAGAGGCCGGGTATGATGGAACTTTCCATTTAAACTGCAGAAATTCTGCTGCTATCTGCAGGTCCATTCTGCGGGCACGCTATTATGCGGACCATGTCCTGAATGCATGAGAAGGGGGTCAGACGATCATGGACAACAATATTAAATTATCACATATGAGTCATTGGAAGACGGTTCCTTACAAACAGATCGACAATTTCCGGGATTACTATTATGAAGACAAGTCAAATGTCTGCTACTACCAGGACTGGGACAGAATTCTCCGGTATCACAAGCAGACCGGTTACGAGGGGATCGAGCTGGCGCCGTGGGATCTGAATGAAATCCTCGGACTTTTCGGGACACCTCAGAATTTTACAGACTTTGCCGCGGATCATGGAATCAAGGTAAGCGGAATGTTCCACGGATGTGACGACTCTCACCTTGCGCAGAAGCATGACGAGGTGGTACAGGCGGGAAAGGACGCGGTGGATATCTGTGCGTCCTTTGGCGGAAAACATCTGAACACCTGTCCGGGAAATAACTATTACGGCAATGGGCCTCTGGATGAGCAGGGCCTGAAAAATATTGCCTCCTGCCTGAATGAAATCGGCGCCTACGCGGAATCGAAGGGGGTTCAGATCGGCATTCACAATGAATTTTTCTGCGTTTCCAATAAATATAATCATCGGCAGCTGATTGAGCTGACGGATCCGAGATATGTGCATTACTGTCTGGACACCGCGCAGATCGCACTGATGGGGGATGATCTGATCGACTTTTATGACACGTACAAGGAGAGAATATGTACCTTCCATCTGAAGGACACCGCGGATATCGGCGTTCCGGATGAAATCCGTTTTGCGCAGGATGTCGAGATTCAGGATGACGGTCACCGCTGGTTCTGGGAGCCCGGAGAGGGCGTGCTCCCTCTGCGTGAGCTGTGGAAGCATGTGGCAGAGTACGGATTCAAGGGATGGGTTACCGTCGAGGATGACGGCGCCCCCGACTATCTGGCGGCGATGACGCTGTCGGCCTACTATGTACAGCAGGTGCTAGGCAGCATCTACAGATAAGAAGGGCTGTAAGAACCGGTGCTGGCAGGAAATTTGTGAAAAGCCGGAGAGAAGAAATTCATGGGGACAAAGATATGGAGAAGAAAGACAGGGTGAAAGTGGGAATCATCGGTTGCGGTACGATTTCCGACGTCTACATGACGAATATCACCAATCATTATCAAAATCTGGAACTTGTCCGGGTGGCGGATCTGTATGTAGAGAAGGCGAAGAAAGCACAGGAAAAATATGGGATTTCGCATGCGGGAAGCGTCGAAGAGCTTCTTGCGGATCCCGAGATTGAACTTGTGCTTGACCTGACGATTCCGGCGGCTCATTACAGCGTCAATCGGCAATGCCTAGAAGCGGGAAAGCATGTATATTGCGAAAAGCCTCTGGCGCTGAAATTCTCAGAGGCAAAAGAGCTGAATGATCTCGCGGCCGCAAAGGGACTTTTCTGTGTGGCTGCACCGGACACTTTTCTGGGAGCCGGCATACAGACGGCACGGTCCGTGCTCGACGACGGAAAAATCGGAAAGCCGGTTGGCTTTACCGCCAACATGACCTGCGCCGGACATGAGCTCTGGCATCCGAACCCCGGATTTTACTATCAGAATGGCGGAGGACCAATGTTTGACATGGGGCCCTATTATCTCACTGCTCTGGTATATCTTCTGGGAACGATTCGTTCAATTTCCTGTTTTGCCGTGAAGGGGCGGCCTGTCAGAAATATTCTGGGAAATCAGGTGGAATCAGAGGTTCCTACGACATATACCGCGATTTTATCCTTTGTCTGCGGCGCTGTGGGAACCATGACCATGAGCTTCGACACCTGGAAGACAAGGCTGCCGCTGCTGGAGATCTATGGAACAGAGGGCAGCATGGAGGTGCCGGATCCGAACGGATTCGGCGGGAAGGTGGAAATTTTTGACGGGAATAAGCTTCGGAGTATTGTGGATTCGGTTAAGGATCCGTTTCCGGCAAAGCTGATCGCCATGATGCAGAATCAGGCCGACTGCACGAGCGAGGTACGCTCGGAATTTGCGGAGGATCCGGATCCGCAGGGCAATATGCGGGGTCTCGGCGTCAGCGATCTGGCGCAGGCAATCCGCTTTCACAGGCAGCCAAGGGTATCCGAGGCAGTCTCTCTGCATGTCGTTGAGGCACTGAATGCCTTTGAGATTTCTGCGAGAAGCGGCGTGGTTTATGAGATGACGACTAAGGCTGAGAGAACGGAGCCGATGGGAAAAGGCTGGGAACTTTGGGAAGTAAGATAAGTATCAGGAAGAAAAGAGGTACAGATATGGGAAGACTTGTGACACTTATGACTTCGCAGTGGGCGGATCTTGATTTGGATACCATGTGCAAAACTGCGAAAGAAATGGGATATGACGGAATTGAGCTTGCCTGCCAGGGACAGCATCTGGATGTAAAGCGCGCGGCGACAGAGCCGGACTATGCGAAAGAGGTCAGGGACACCCTGAAGAAATATGATCTCAAGTGTGAAGCGATTGCGGCGCACGTCATCGGACAGTGCGTCGGAGATTATAATGATCCGCGGCTGGACAATTTTGCGCCGCCGGAGCTGGCCGGTCAGCCGGACAAGATCCGGGCATGGGGAATCGAGTACATGAAGTATTCAGCCATTGCCGCGAAAAACATCGGCGCGCATATCGTAACGGGATTCACGGGATCCCCCATTTGGAAATGGTTTTATTCGTTTCCGCAGACGACAGAAGAAATGATTCGGGACGGCTATCAGCAGATTTATGATCTTTGGTGCCCGATTCTCGATGTATTTCGTGAGAATGGAATCCGGTTTGCGCTGGAGGTTCATCCCGGAGAAATCGCGTTTGACTATTATTCGACGCAGAGAATTCTTCAGGTATTTGCCGACCGTCCGGAGTTCGGTATTAATTTTGACCCGAGTCATCTGATCTGGCAGGGCGTGACGCCGCATGTATTTTTGAATGATTTTATTGACAGGGTTTATCACGTACATATGAAGGATGCCGCGGTGACGCTGGACGGAAGAGCGGGACTTCTTTGCTCGCATATTGACTTCGGCGATTTCAGAAGAGGCTGGAATTTCCGCTCTTTGGGACATGGAAATGTGAATTTTGAGGAGATAATCCGTGTCCTGAACGCACATGACTATGAGGGACCGCTTTCCGTAGAATGGGAGGATTCCGGCATGGATCGTATCGCGGGAGCGACTGAAGCCTGTGCGTTTGTCAGAAAAGCAGATTTCAAAAAATCGGCAATTAAATTCGATTCGGCGATCGCAAACTAAACAGGAAGGGGATGCATAGGATGAAAAAATATGTTTCTTACGGAATGGTTGGCGCTGGTCTGGACTCGTTCATCGGGAATGTGCATCGTGTCGCAGCCGGTTTTGACGGCCTGGCGTTTCTGACGGCCGGCTGTTTCAGCAGGCATAAGGAGAAAAACCAGGCGGCCGGAGAATTCTACCGCCTGGATGCGGACAGGGTGTATGAGGATTACAGGGAAATGGCGGAAAAAGAAGGGGCGCGCCCTGACGGAATCGACTTCGTGGTGATTTCTGCGCCTAACAACGCTCATTACGCGACGGCAAAGGCGTTTCTGGAAAGCGGCATCCATGTACTCTGTGAAAAACCGCTCTGCTTTGAGGTGAGTGAAGCGGAAGAACTGAAGCAGCTGGCGCAGGAGCGTAATCTGCTGTTCTGCGTCAATTACTCCTATTCCGGCAATAACATGGTCAAAGAGGCCCGGGAATTGATCCGGAGCGGATATATCGGGCAGATTATAGACGTGAATGCGGAATATCTGCAGGAATATTTGGTGGATGATATCGGAAAAGGAGACCAGACGATGAATAAGCTCTCCTCCTGGAGAAAGGATCCGAAGATCGCCGGGATCTCCAACTGCGTCGGAGACATCGGAACACACATCGAAAACACGGTGGCCTATATGACCGGGCTTCGGGTGAAACGAGTGGCTGCAAAGCTGGACTATTTCGGACAGCCGCTGGATTTGAACGCGAATATGCTCGTGGAGTTCGAGAACGGCGCGCACGGCGTATTCTGTTCCTCACAGGTCTGCGTCGGGCACATGAACGGTCTTGTCACGCGAATATTCGGTACAGAAGGGGCGATTGAATGGCACGAGGAGGAGCCGAATATTCTGTATGTTACAAAGAAGGGACAGCCTACAGAAATCTGGCACAGAGGGATGGCTTATGTCAGTCAGAGGTCTGCAGAGATGAACAGACTTCCGGCCGGTCATCCGGAGGGGCTTTATGAGGCGTTTGCGAACATCTATAAGGTCTGGATAGGAGCGATTCTGAAGCTGAGCAGCGGGGAGACGCTGACGGAAAAGGATTGTGATTTTCCGACTGTAGATGACGGGATCGAGGGCGTAAAATTCCTGCACGCCGCGGTGGAAAGCAGCCGGAGAGATGCTGCCTGGGTAGAAGTCTGAAGCAGTTGTCCGAAGACGGACATGGTTTGAAAATTGTTGTTACCTGATGTGGGTCAGGCTGATAGAACCGCCGGAGTGATTTGCGCTCTCGAGCGGTGCTGTCGGCCTGACTTTTATATTGCAATGCACCGGGAAGCAGCGGGGTTTTTTGACCTCCGACAGGATGAACAGGGCATCCTTGCCTGAGCACTTCAAAATCGAAGGTCGAACCGCATGTGATGCTGTGTTTAGGAACAGAATATTTCCTCCATATAGCGGAAATCGTCGCTTTGCGTATACATTTTCCAGGTGATAGGATGGAAGCATCGAAAGAGCCCGGGATCAAAGCGCTGGATCAAATAGCGCAGAAGATATTTTTACATAAAGTGAAAATACAAAAATCTTATACAAATGAATTTGAAAACGATGAAAGCGTCAGGAGGATAAAGAAAATGGCACCTAAATTTCCTATGTTGTTTCAGATCGGAATTATTGTTCGGAATGTAGAGGAAGCAGTTAAGAACTGGGAAGCAATCGGTATGGGCCCTTGGGCGATCAATGAGATGAGCGGCGAGAATCCGCCAACCACAGATCTCACGATCGACGGAGTCGCAAGACACGGAAAGGTCGCCAGACAGGCGTTTCTCTCTGCGTATGGAATGGAAATTGAATTGATCGAGCCTGTAGAGGATTCTCCTTACAAGCAGTGGCTGGATGAGCATGGACCGGGAATCCATCATATCGCGGCAGCGATTGATCAGCCATATGAAGAGGTTCTCAAGGAGTACAAGGAAGATACCGGAAAGGATCCGTGGATCCGCGGCCAGGGCATCGGCGGTCTCATGGATTTCTCTTATCTGGATCTGAGAGAAAAGCTTGGAATTATCGTTGAGATCTATAAGAATATAGATCCGGCCAAGGTGGGACACAGTTACGATGCTAAGGGAGAACCGGCACTTAAATAATAAACACGCATACAATATGTAGTGCCACAAACTGTATAAGCTGCGGATTGCTCCGTGTTGCGCACTTCCGCAATCTACAGGTATCATCAGAAACAGAATGTAATATTGTCGATTGTTAGAGAAGGAAAAGGAGAGTACAGATATGGAATATAGTACATTTGAAGAAGGCGGAAAAAAAGTCAGCCGTTTTATCGTCGGAACCATGAATATCATCAATAAGGATGATAACGAAGAGGATTTCAAGCGCCTCGATGACGCGCTGGAACTGGGAATTAATGTAATTGATACCGCCATGGGATATGGAAGAGGAACGACCGAGATGGCTCTCGGAAAATATTTTGAGAGCAGGAAGAACAGAGACGAAGTTTTTCTGATCAGTAAATGCTGTCATCCTTCACCATGGCGTACCAGAGTCACAACCTTCGATATGGAGGCAGATCTGAATGATGCTCTCGTCAAGATGAAAACGGATTATATTGATCTGTACATGCTCCACAGAGACGATCCCACAAAGCCGGTCGGACCGCTGGTAGAGACATTGGATAAATATTACCGTGCCGGCAAAATCGGCGCATATGGGGCTTCCAACTGGAGTATTGAAAGAATTCAGGAGGCGAATGATTATTGTCGTGAGCATGGTCTGAAAGGATTCTCCGTATCCAGTCCGAACTACTCGCTGGCACAGCAGTACAGCAATCCCTTCGCACCCGGATGTGTATCAATTTCCGGACCGGAAAACGTAGAGGCGCGCCAGTGGTATGAGAAGACACAGATGCCGGTGCTGGCATGGTCTTCCATGGCCGGAGGAATGATGAGCGGAAGATTCACCAGGGAAATGTGGAAGAACCATCCGGAGGAGCTTCCGGGAAGCGTTCAGGCATACCTGGGAGAGGAGAATTTTACAAGGCTTGAAAGATGTGCGCAGCTCGCAGAGAAACATAACTGCGAAATTCCGCAGATCGCTCTGGCATTCGAGATTGACGGACCGATGAATGTATTCCCGATTTTGGGAGCGGCAAATAAGGAAGAGCTGGAGTCCTCCCTGCGTGCTCTCGATGTGAAGCTGACGAAAGAAGAGTGCGAGTACCTGGATTTAAAGAGAGATGAACTTTGATCCATACTTAGGCTCGTCTGAAAAAAATATGGTTATTTTCAAGGCAGGAGCTGTACCGGTTGGTACGGTCCCTGCCTTTTGCGGCATTAAAATTATGAAACCATACTTAGGTACGTCATCGCCTTTGATCTTGACATGCGGGGGCGATCTTCTACGTCAGTTTACCCGGTTATATTTTTCCTCTAGAAAACGGAAAAATAAAAATTGAATAGAAATTGGACAAAATGTATCTTAGTCTTATGAAAAGTTCGCGGACGGTATCGAAAACTAAATACAATTAAGAACGTAAATGCTAATAAAGGGAGGAAAACAGGATGAAGTACAGAAGAATGATCAGTTTTGGACTGGCAGTTCTGACGGCTGTTTCTATGTCCGCATGCGGAAGTACGGGGAAGACGGATAAGGCGTCCTCTAGTACCGGAGCCGCTGTCTCGGCATCAAAGGCTGCGTCCGGGGAATCTGCAGAGGCATCATCTGTGGCATCCGGAAGCGGTGATGCACTTTCGGATATTTCAGCAATCGCCATGGATCCTGCAAATACAAAAAAGACAGATGAGACGCTTGTTGTATCGTGTCAGTCAGAACCATCCGGTCTTTGGGCAGGAACGGGAAAAATGGAAAATGAGATCCAGATTATTGATAACACCATCATGGATCGCCTGGTAAAACTGAGTGACGATAAGAAAGAAGTACTTCCAAGCCTGGCAACGGACTGGGATTGGACAGACAGTAATCATATCCGCTTCACTCTCCGGGATGATGTAACGATGACGGATGGTTCCCCTCTGACACCAGAGGATTGTGTATATACGTTCCAGACACTTGCCGCAAACAGTGCCAATACAGATACCGGGCGCTATATTGATCCAGAGACGACTGCCGTCAATGACGAGCATTCCTTCACCCTGGGGCTCAAGGAAGCCGATCCTGATATACTGTATATGCTGGCGTGGTCGAACTTCGGGATTATCAGTGAAGATGAGGTTAATGCAGCCGGCGGTATTGATGCCGTGGTGAATGCACCGGTTATGGGATGTGGCCGATATAAATTTTCCGATTGGGTTCGTGGAGAATCTGTTACTGTAGAGAGAAACGAAAACTACTGGGATCCGGATTATGTGGGATATTATAAGACGATTAAATTCGTCTTCACGCAGGATCCGGCGGCGCGTGAGATGGCAGTAGAAGCAGGAAATGCCCAGGTTGCCATGCAGATGCCGGTATCTCAGGCTGCTACCTATGCGGGCAATCCGGCTGTTCAGGTTAAGATCTATGGATTTGGACAGGTGCACCATCTGTACTATAATCTGCGCGACGGCGCATGCAAGGACCAGAAGGTTCGTGAGGCAATTCAGGCCGCACTTGACTTTAATGCAATTGCACAGATCGGAACTGCCGGCTATTCCGGTGTAGCGACCGGATGGTTTGCAAACAGCAGTAAATACCATACCGATACCTATAAAGAAGGGGAACGCACAAGAGATATCGAAAAAGCAAAGCAGCTCCTCGCAGAAGCCGGTTATCCTGACGGACTTGAGATTTCAACCGTTACGACTGCAGATGGCACAACACTTGCAACGGCTGTTCAGGATCAGCTTAGAGAAGCAGGAATCACTCTGACGGTTAATACGGCAGATACTCCGCAGTTTGTACAGGATGCTTTTAACGGTACCTATGATATTATCTTTGTGGGGTCGGATGAATTTGTTCGGACGCCGACTGCTTTTACGGCATTCCGCACGGCAAACCTGAATTATTGCATCGGTGGACCGAAATGGACCACAGATGAGATCGATCAGTCCATCGCAGAAGCGCTGTCAGAGACCGATGAGGATAAGGCAAAAGATGAGCTGGCACAGATCGAACAGACATTTAAAGAAAACGATTATGTGGAAGATCTGTTCGAAGAGCAGTACAGCGTAATCCTGGCTCCGAATCTGAAAGGAATTACAACTATGGAGAGAGGATGGCCGGATATGACAACCTTCTACGCAGAATAACCATAACGACTTCCTTTGACAATCTGTAAGCATTCGGTTAAGCCCGTTGCAGAACACCCGGATGCCTGATAAAATAGAAGACACGAGTTAAAATACAAAGAGAGACTGACGCACAAGCCCTGGCACAAGAAGGACTTGTGCGAAGGTCTCTTTATGTTTGTGATCTCGTTCTACAGAAGGATTATAACGAAGGAGTGGCAGAGTCGGATGAAAAGGGAACGCATTATTATGAAAGGAACGCAGGCGGGATTTGCCGGGAAAGGGGAGGAGAATAAGACGTTATTCCTCCATAACAGGGAGTTTTACCGGTCTTTTTTTGCGATGATGCTTCTTCTTGTTCTTCAGAATATCATTACCTATTCGGTGAATGTGGCGGACAACATCATGCTGGGAGGTTACAGCCAGGCAGCGCTGTCGGCGGCGGCAGCGTGCAACCAGATTCAGTACATTCTTCAGCAATTTACGGTCATGGGTCTGGGGGAAGGTGTGGTGATTCTGTCGAGCCAGTACTGGGGTAAGCAGGATACCGATACGATTCAGAGAATTTCGGGAACGGCAATGGTGTGTGGGATCTTGATCGGAGGAGCATTGACGCTGACTGCTTTTCTGGTCCCGGACCGGATGGTCGGGATTTTTACGAATGATCCGGAGATTATCCGGATGGGTGTTTCCTATCTGTCGATTATTCGCTATACATACCTGATCTTTATTGTGACAAACCTGATCTTGTCAACCCTGCGAAGTGTACAGATCGTTCAAATTGCTTTTGTGCTGTCCTGTGTGGAGCTGGTGATTAATGCTGGAATAAATTACTGCCTGATTTACGGACATTTCGGTTTCCCGGAAATGGGTATTCACGGTGCGGCGGTCGGGACGCTGACGGCAAATATCACCGGACTTGTGATTCTTTTGATTTACTGCAAAAAAAGCAGAAAGGTTCCCATGCGGCTGACCGTAGCGAAGATGTTCCGTCTGCGTCGGGAAATCTTTTCACGCTACCTGAAGGTGGCGATCCCGTGCGTGGTATCGGCCATTGTTTTTGCAAGTGCGGTTGCCATACAGACCGTGATTTTCGGGCATCTGTCCAGTGATGCGCTGGCGGCCTCCGGTGTCGCGGGAACGTTCTTCCAGTACGTAAAGATGATTCCGGTCGGAGCTTCTTCCGCTGCCGGAGTGCACATCGGAAAAACGGTCGGCAGCGGAAAGACCGGACAGCTCCGGCAGATGGTGCATTCTCTGCAGTTGATTTTTCTGCTGGTGGGCTGCACCGCCTGTGTGGTTCTTCTTGTGATTCGCTATCCGGTGCTTTCTTTTTATAAGCTTACTCCGACGGCTTATGCTTATGCGGTGACACAGATGACGATTCAGGCGTTCATCGCGATCGGCATGTCCTTCCAGATGCCGGAGCAGATGGGAATTATTCGCGCGGGCGGCGATACCAGGTATTCTATGATCAGTGATATCGTGTACAGCTGGGTATTTGTCGTTCCTCTGGGACTGATCGGGTGCTTTCTGCTGCACTGGCCGTTCTGGGCAATCGTTCTCTGCCTGAACATAGATCAGGTTTTAAAATGCTTTACGGTTACGCACAAGGTGTATTCCTATACGTGGATTCGTCAGCTCTCGGAACCGGCCTCGACAGATCGGGTGGTAGAGTAGAACCATCTCTCCATGATCGGATTGAGAAGTCTGCAGAACTGACGGGCAATATAACCGACGATAATGGCAGAGATCACCGTTCCCTCGCGCACGCCGTTGACACCGTGGAAGAGAACCAGGGAGAGAATAACCGCGGAAACCATCATGCTTACATCAACGATGATTTTTACACTTCCCGCTTCTTTTCCGGTGATCTGATGCAGGGCGGTTGCGACGCCTTCACCCGGCAGCATGATGACATTGGCCGTGAATTCCATGGATACGCCGAAGGCAAGGATCAGGCAGCCGATCAGAAGGCTGAGGATTTTCATCAGATACTGCTGCGGATTCAGCCAGAAGAGCAGATATTTCATGGAAAAATCAATAAAATATCCGAAAAGGATGGAGACCGGAATCTGAAGGAGCTGAATCGGCTGATAGTTTTTTCGGAGAAGGAGGAGCTGAAGCGCGACCAGAAGGAGGCTGAACAGGATGGTAAAGCCGCCGAGTGTAATCGGGTACTTCAGGCTCAGAACATAGGGTATGCTGGAAATCGGTGAGGTTCCAAGGCGGGCATAGGTGATAAAAGCGACGCCGAGGGAATTCACGAAAAGCCCGAGGATGAAATACAGATATCTTTTAATGAGTGGGATATGACGCATAAAAAACCTCCTGAATAAAGCGATTGAATAAAGTAATTGGATAAAGCCATTGGTTTTACACCAGAGTTTTTTATCAACTTTCTTATAATAAGAAGCGATAGATTGGTTGGCAAACAGGAAAATACATGAGATGCATAAGAAAAAGTTATGACAAGAGGAACTCGATCGACTGATAGAGGGGGTGCGATTATGACAATTCGTCAGCTGGAATATTTTCTGACGGCGGCTCAGACGTTGAGCTTTACAAAGACGGCACGGCAGTTCTTTATTTCGCAGTCGGCGGTGACGCAGCAGATCCGTGCGCTGGAAGAGGAATTCGATACGGAATTGTTTCTGCGCAGCAATAATAAAATACGTTTAACCCCGGCGGGAGAAACGCTGGTGCAGGACGCAGAAATGATGGTAGCCAAGTACTATGACGCGCTCGAAAAGGTGCACGCCACACGGGACGGCATGAGCGGAGAATTGCGGATCGGGTATTTGCAGGGAATGGAGATGTCGCGCTTCCCCGGAACAGTACAGGAATTCCGCTCGGATTATCCGGGCATTCGGATTTCCCTGAACCGTGACAATGCGGTAAACCTGCACGATGATTATCTGAACGGCAGATACGATATTATTTTTAACGTAAATTGCAATAACAAGTTGGACACCCTCCGCTAGGCAGTAGCCTGGTAGATTCGGTCGATTTCCTCCTCGAAGATTTCATCCGGAGTTCTGTAACCCAGAAGCTTCCGTGGGAGGCAGTTACA
>Ga0256406_1000678_pt1 | contig 60222 bp, 45 predicted proteins | sample RumenRJG_03DNA_FD_185986 | JGI IMG/M metagenome (GOLD analysis project Ga0256406, IMG submission 185986) | Bovine rumen microbial communities from Lethbridge, Alberta, Canada - RJG_03 | ecosystem: Host-associated > Mammals > Digestive system > Stomach > Rumen | place: Canada: Alberta | collected... | reverse complement strand
CGCATGGGGTTCGAACCCATGACCCCAACATTAAAAGTGTTGTGCTCTACCAACTGAGCTAGCGAGTCTCCGTCTTAACTTAAAGAACTAACTCATATGAGCATTTCCTTAAATCGGGTGCAAAGGTAGGTCTTTTTAACGAAATGACAAAATAAATTGCGGTTTTTTTCTGTTTTTCGGCCTATTTTTCCTTACGACTAGAACCACGGCAGACTGCAAGTCCCCTCAAAAGCTGGTATATTCACAAAACAATGTTTGGCAAACAAAAGAACATAAAAGCTAAATAAACTCAATTAATTATTCCATTCCATGTTTTTTCAATACCTTTGTTTGTAATTGGTCATTAAGATAAAACAATCATGCAACAAAGTTTACGCACTTTCTATATATTAGTCATCTTTTTCATGTTGTCTGCTACGATTCAGTCAAAACCCTTCGACTGGTACCGTGGAGGCCATATCACCTATGATGTTCAGAAGAAACACGATGCTGTCGTGGACAAGGCCATTGCCCTTTTTGCAAGCGACATGCAGGCAGTCACAGGGGAAAAAGCGAAAGAAGGTGGCAATGCCGATGTGATGGTGTATCAACTCAATTCCATCACCAACAAGGACTTGAAGGTACTGCAAAACCTAAATGTTCCCATCATGGAATTCATCGCAAAGAAAGACGCTTTTTGGCTGGGCGTACGCAACGGTAAGATCTATATTGTCGGTGCCAATGGCTGTGGAACAGCTTATGGCGTGCTGGAGCTCTCGCGCATGGCCGGTGTCAGTCCATGGATATGGTGGGGAGATGTCAAGCCAATGAGACGCAACCGCCTCACCATTGATGATCAGTTTGAAATAACCCGTGCGCCATCAATTGAGTTGCGGGGCATCAACATTGAACAATCCAACTTTTCCACGACAGACTATCGCCATCTGTTTGAGTTGATGCTGCGTCTGCGCGTCAACGTACTTAGCGCCGGATGGGATAGCGGCACCTCCAAGCTGCCTGCCAACAGGACTTTTAAGGATATGGCCGACTCCTTCGGCATAAGAACTGTCTTGCCCCACAATGGAAATAGCCTGCGGCTGCATGATCACAAGAAGAACACCAACATTGACATCACGCTACATGATGACGGCTATGGCTATCTGATGCCCACCAACAATGAGCTTGAGAATAGCGGAGGACTGGTCTATCATCTCTGCGTAGCCGGTCAGCCACACGACAATCTGTGGTTACCAACGACAGCGCCAGGGCTGATCGTCAACGAACTGCATACCGCCTACATTCATGGGGCCAATCGGTTGTGGCTGATATCTATCAACAATCCTAAGGTGCTGGCCTACAATCTTAGCCTTGTCACAGACCTTGCCTGGAATATCAACAGTGTGAGCGTAACCAATGTGGACCAACATCTCCAGACATGGCTCGGCGAACAGTTCACACCTGCTGTCGCCACACGCTTGATCCAACCACTGGAAGAATTTATCCGGTTGACAACGATTCGCCGACCCAGCATGATGGACTTCTCTCAACAGACAAGTCCATCAACAACCAATCCTACAGGTGACGCAGGTGTGAAGAACACGGCGTTCAACGCCGAGGAGTTTGGGAACGAACTGGAACGCTACCTCAACAATTATCAGGATATCTGTAATAGCATCGACAAGACAGCAGAACTTGTTGAGGAGTCAAATAAAGATGCTTATTTCGCAACTATTCAATATCCCGTACATGCAGCTTCTCTCATGGCCGTCAAACTGTTGCAGGCGCAAGAGTCAAGACTCATTGGCCGTCCTGCCAGCTTCCACCATGACAGCGAAGCACTGGAGTCGGCAGCCCGCAGCATGAAAGCATATCTGGCTCTGGAAAAGCTCAACCAATATTACAGCGACTCCCTGGCTGATGGCAAATGGAAGAATATTGTTGACAATACGCCTCGTCGTCTTGCCTTTTTTGGCAAACCCGCGCTCACTGATACCATCAGTGACCAGGAAATCACCCAGTATGGCAACAACATGAGGATTGATGCCCCGTTGGAGGATGACGGTTGCCTCGTCAGACAAGGATACGAATATGCCTCCGGCAGCAAAGGAGCCACAGAAGTCAGTCTCCTTGGCCGATCGTTAAGATCTGTCACTTTACAAAAAGATGACTCCGTGGTCTACGAGTTTCAAACAGGAACCGTTGGCGGTGTACTTCGCCTGGCCTTCGTCCCGTTATTCTCACTCGACGGTACATCGTCGGAATGTAGCATACGTATCGACAGCCTTCCGCCAACCACTATTATCATCAACGATGGTTCACAATCAGAACGCTGGGCCAAAGGTGTGTTGCGTGGTCAATCTCTCGTAGAACTGCCCATTGCACTTCCATCGGGATCACATACCCTGACCATCAAAGCGCTCAACGACCACGTTGCCATTGACCAATGGATGATTGACCGTGACGTTAACCGTCATTTCTATGTTTTCCCAAAAAGATAGTTTCATTTTTTGACTTTGTACGTCTAAAGAAAAGACTGCCAAAATCGAATAAAAAACTGAGGGTGTATCAAAATTGGAGAAGTACGGAAGTTCAGAAGTCCAGGAGTTCTGTCATTTCTATATAATGACAACTTTTATCAAATACTTATGCATTTGACTGAGCTCCCGGACTTCAGGACTTCCGAACTTCTCCAATTTTGATACACCCTCAGTTTTTAATAGAATATCAAGACTTACTATTATTTCTCCATTTCGAGCGCGGCCCATACAAAAGGCCCTACGCCCTTGGCGTCGTTGTCACGTATGGGCTCACTCATGTAATAAGCAAATGAGCCATCGCGCTTGAAATTTGGCTTCTTCACATATGGACCGGGAGCCGGACCAAGGCCACTCACCGAGCAACAACGAGTAAGAGAGATGGTCTTGTCTGCATTTACTCTGACAAATTGTTCCAGTATGCCATTCCAAGCCCTCACACCCGCTTCACGATAACTGCTATCAAGCCATCCCATGCGTGAGCCTTTCAGCAAACAGTAAGCAAACATGCTTGAGCAGGTGGATTCCAAATAGTTACGAGGGTCTTTCACATCGAGTACATCATACCACACACCAGTTTTCTTGTCCTGGTAGCGCACCACGGCTTTCATCACCTTTTGGAACATTTCCTTGACCTTTGCCTTCCCTTCATAACTGTCGGGCAGCTCGTCAAGTACCTCAAGCATTGCCATGGCATACCATCCCATAGCACGTCCCCATGTGTGACGGCTCAATCCCGTGACGGAGTCAGCCCAAAAGGCTTTGTGGGTCTCATCCCAAGCGTGCTTCCACAGGCCTGTCTGCTCATCGTAAGTAAACTGACCCGTCTTGGTGATCTGATTGACTGCATCGTCCCAATATTTAACGGCTTTCTTCTGTCCCTTGAAATGAGGAGCGGCCAACGTATAGTAAGGCAGTCCCATGAAGATACCGTCAAGCCATACTTGGTTGGCATATATGGCCTTGTGCCACCACACGCCCTGTTTAGTACGAGGCTGATGCTCCAACTGCTTGAATAAAGTTTTGAGAGCCTTATCGATGTTGGTCTGTGGCCTGAGTTCATTCATACGATAAATGAACTTAGCCGTGCGCACATTGTCAAGGTTATAGTCCTCATACTTATAGCCAGTGATGTTACCCTTCGCATCGATCATCGTGGCAGGGTAGCGCCAGAGGTAATTCAAAATGGCCGTGTCGCCATATGCCTTATAAGTATCGAGCATGCTCTCCATCTCTATTCCCATCACGTAACTCCACTTAGGACGCTTGGAGAAGTCAAGCAAAGCGGGATCGGGATTACGCTTCATCTCTGAGGCCACCATCCACTGAGAGTAGTTTTTGTAAGGACGGTCCTCAGGCATCAGCACAAGCTGACCATTGATCATCACGTTGTCAAGATGAATGTTGCTCGTCTTGCCGTTGATCAGCAACGGGGACTTGCTCACTCCATTGAAAGTGCAATTGCGCAAGGTGACATCGCTCACATTGGTGATGTCGCTCAAGCCGTTTACCTGCACACCGTACTTACTCTTCTGGCATGTCACGTTCTCCATACACACGCGACGAACAATAGGCTGGTAACCACGATAACCAGGTTCCTTAGGCTCATACTTGAGATTAATACGCAAGACGCTCTCACCGCACTGCCCGACCGTGACGTCCTTCATGAAGATATTCTCGACCACTCCACCTCTGATGGTGTTGGTCTTGATACGCAGTACGCGGTCAAGATTAGGAGAGTCCATATAGCAGTCGTGAGCAAAGACGTTACGGACGCCACCCGAGATCTCAGAGCCTATGACGACACCGCCATGACCATCCTCCATCTTGCAATGACGAATGATGATGTTCTCTGAAGGCGTATTCCAGCGACGACCGTCATTGTTACGGCCGCTCTTGATGGCGATACAGTCATCACCAGTGTGAAAGGTGCAATTCTGAATAATCACATTCTTGCAGGCTTCAGGGTCGCAACCGTCACCATTGGGACCTTCATTGTAAACGGTCACGCCGTCGACAATGATATTCTGGCTTCTAAGCGGATGAAGCACCCAGAAAGGAGAATTGATAAACTTTAAACCATTGATAAGGATGCCATCGCATTCAACGAAGTTCACCAACTGCGGTCTCAAGCCACAGCCCAGACCAAACTTCCGCTCGTCGACAGGCACCTTATCCTCTACCATCTGCAGCAGTTTGCTTCTGCTGCCGAGGTCTTGTGCCTCCTTGGTTTTTTCTTCAGAATAGCCAAAGCTGCCTTTTCCGCACATCTGCCACCAGGTGTTATTGTTGCCGTTTCCGTCGACGACACCTTGGCCCGTCAGTGCCACGTTCTTACACTGATAAGCATAGATGCATGGAGAATAATTCCAACAATCCATTCCTTCCCACGAGGTCTTAACCAATGGATAAAGCTTCGTGTCGAAGGCAAAGCGAAGGGTGGCACCGGAGTCTACGACAAGATTCACACCGCTTTGTAAGCGAATGGCACCCGTATTCCAAAGCCCCTTGGGAACAATTACCTTTCCCCCACCCCGTTTCGAACAAGCGGCAATGGCTTTATTGATGGCTTTCTGGTTAGCAGCTGCCGAAGCCTTGACGGAGGCTCCGAAGTCCGTAATCTTGCATGAGTAACTTCCAAAGACCGGATGCCTCACGCTCTTTTCAATATTGGCATAAGTCGCTTTGTCCCATGTGAGGGCAAAGGACGACTGAAAAGTAAAAAGTCCTATTAAAAGACTTAATAAACTGAAAAAGTATTTCCTATTCATTGACAAGATGTATTGGATAGAAATTATTAAATGGGTATTTTAGTTCTTGATTAGTATTGCGTTGCATCCATGAGAATATGAATAAGGTAATATGCATACGTCCTTACCATTTCGGGCACACAAGGTCTATTACCACATGTGCCCGAAAATTCAGTCATAAGATTTCACATTCTTGGCAAAATCTTATTGATAGTATGTCGATTGGCCTATTGGAATTTGGAGTGTCAATCCTGTTTCCTTATTGCCAGTTCATTCTGTTAGAGCGTAACACCCTTCTTAAGAATAGCAATCTCGTGATAGCCATTCTTTTCACTGTTGGTCCGCTGTCCACCTGCCACGTCAAGTACGAATTCAGCAAAACGACTGCTAATCTCTTTCATGGAGTCACCGCTGACGAGAGTACCCGCGTTGAAGTCAATCCACTGACGCTTACTGTTATACAGCGGTGTGTTAGTGGAAACCTTGATCGTCGGCACAAACGTTGCGAAAGGTGTTCCACGGCCCGTCGTGAAGAGCACGAGATGACAACCGGCAGCCCCAAGAGCGGTGCTGGCCACAAGGTCATTGCCAGGAGCGGAAAGCAGGTTGAGTCCAGGGGTAGAGAGACGACTACCATAAGACAGCACTGCCTCGACCGTGGAGCTGCCAGACTTTTGTGTACAGCCTAACGATTTCTCCTCAAGCGTCGAGATGCCACCTGCCTTATTACCCGGGGATGGATTCTCATAGATGGGCTGACCGGCCTGGATGAAGTATTCCTTGAAGTTATTGATCATGCTCACGGTATCGTTGAACACGCGTTCGTCGCGACAACGGTTCATCAGCAGTGTCTCAGCGCCGAACATCTCAGGCACCTCTGTAAGCACCGTGGTACCGCCTTGAGCAACAAGCCAATCTGAGAACACGCCCAGCATGGGATTGGCCGTAATACCAGAGAGGCCATCTGAACCACCACACTTCAGTCCGACGCGCAACTTCGACAATGGCACATCCGTACGACGATCCTCACGGGCTATGGCATAAAGCTCACGCAAGATGCGCATACCCTCTTCCACTTCATCATCCACACGCTGGCACACCATGAAGCGGATGCGGCTCTCGTCATAATCACCCAGCAACTCGCGGAAAGCATCAGGCTGGTTATTCTCACAACCCAAACTCAACACGAGCACAGCACCGGCATTCGGATGAAGCACGATGTCACGCAGGATCTTACGCGTGTTCTCATGGTCATCGCCCAACTGTGAACAACCATAGTTATGGGGGAATGCCTCTATGGCATCCACTCCATCGCAATGTGTCTCATTGCGCAATTGCTCAGCCAAACGGTTGGCAATGCCATTCACGCAACCTACGGTAGGCACAATCCATATCTCATTGCGGATGCTAACGTCACCATTCTTGCGCACGTAGCCCTTGAAGGTACGATGCTCGTCGGTAAACACCGGCTTGGCATGAGTGGGATTGTAAGTATAAGTGCTCAAACCAGAAAGATTGGTATGAACATTATGCTCATTCAGCCAATGACCCTTGCCCACAGCCTGCGTGGTGTGAGAGATGGGGAAGCCATACTTGATGACTTTGTCACCCTCAGCGAAATCACGCAATGCGAACTTATGACCGGCCGGAATATCTTCAGCCAGCGTAACCGTATTGTCGCCGATTGTTGCTGAAAAGCCCTTGGGCAATGCGCGCAGAGCAACTGCCACATTGTCCGAGGGGTTGATTTGTATGTAGTCTGACATGTTTATTCGCTAAAAGTGAATTACTTGTCTGAATCCAGGAGCTCCTTTACCGTATCGAGCATACCAACCTCGTTGATGCGGTTGATGTAATACACCACACGGTCTTTCAGTCCAGGGATAGCGTTGAGATCCTCGCCCCAGATAGAGGTCTGTGCCAGCACTGTCTTGACAAGGTTCTCCACATCGCCCTCTTTCCAAAGCTTGCTGAGCAGTTCCATGATTTCAGGAGCATCATTAGGAACAATATCCACGCCATCGGCGCGCTTACCGCCACGATAGTATACCATGATGGCAGCCAGGCCCAACACAAGTCCCTCAGGCAGATGACCCTTACGTTTGAGATATGTCTTCAGACCGGGCAGGTCGCGAGTGGCATACTTCGGGAAGGAGTTAAGCATGATGGAAGTAACCTGATGATCGACGAACGGATTGCAGAAACGCTCCAGTACGGCATCAGCGAAATGCTTCAGCTCGTCCTGAGGCAGATTGAGAGTTGGCATCAGCTCATCATACATTACTCTGTGCACAAAGCGACCAATTACAGGATGCTGGCAAGCATCGCGCACAATATTGATGCCCGACAGGAAAGCTACCGGTGAAAGCACCGTGTGAGGACCATTGAGCAACGTCACCTTACGCTCATGATAAGGCTCCTCGCTAGGCACAAACAGCACATTGAGGCCAGCCTTGTCAGCAGGGAACTCCTTGGCAACACTCTCAGGAGCCTCAATCACCCACAGGTGGAAGAACTCACCCTGCACCACATTGTTGTCATCGTAGTCAAGCTCAGCCTTGATCTTGTCGATATCCTTTCTTGGGAAACCGGGAACGATACGGTCAACAAGCGTTGCATATACACCACAAGCCTTCTCAAACCACTCCTTGAAGCCGTCACCCAGCTGCCAGAGATCTATGTACTGGTAGATGACCTCCTTCAGCTTATGGCCGTTGAGGAAAATAAGCTCACAGGGGAAGATGATAAGGCCCTTGCTCATGTCGCCCTTGAAATACTGGTAGCGATGATACAGCAACTGCACAAGCTTGCCAGGATAAGAGCTGGCAGGAGCATCGTCGAGCTTGCATGAAGGATCGTAAGCGATGCCGGCTTCAGTAGTATTGGAAATCACGAAGCGCATCTCTGGTTGCTCAGCCAAAGCCAGGAACTCAGCAAACTGCTTATAAGGATTGAGTGCACGGCTGACGCAATCAATCAGACGGAAAGAGTTGACAGGCTTACCATTGTCCAATCCCTGCAGATTGACATGGTAGAGACAGTCTTGCTCCATAAGATTGTCTATGCGTCCCATACCCAGAGGCTGAACGATCACGACATCACTATTGAAGTCAGCCTTCTCATTCATGTTGGAGATGATCCAGTCAACGAAGCAACGAAGGAAGTTTCCTTCACCGAACTGAATAATACGCTCTGGGCGTACTGGCTTGGGGGCCGTTTTACTATTTAATGCTTTCATAATTGTAATATTGAATGATTAAAGTGATTTTTTATATATATAGTCGATTTTTTAAAGTAGTTGATTAGCCAATTTTCTTGTATCTTGGTACAAGGGCTTTCATTATAACCCACGCGAGAAGGTAGGCAATAGCACAATAACAGAACACGATCATATATCCTGCAGGCTTACCATGTGAGCCAAAGAAGGTGAAAGCGTCACCCTGTTGCTCAGCGAACGTGAAGAGCATGCCCGAGCATTTGTTGATGGCAAACGAGCAAAGTCCACCGAACATTGTGCCGATACCCGTAATGGTAGCAATGGCACTCTTAGGGAACATATCACCAATGGTTGAATAGAGGTTGGCTGACCACGCTTGGTGTCCGGCTCCTGCAAGACCAATCAGTACACAAGGCCACCAGACCGAATAGCCTGCCAGTGGCTGTGCGAACATTGCAAATAAAGGAAGGAAGGCAAAGATGAGCATAGCACGCATACGTCCTGCATATGGATCCATGCCGCGCTTGTCCACGAACAGCCTCGGCAGATAACCACCATAGATAGAGATGACGGTTACGATGAGGTAGAGTACGAAGATGAGCATCTGTCCCATGAACGTCGTTGCTGGATGACCCAGCTCAGAGAAATAAGCAGGGGCCCAGAACAGGTAGAACCACCACACACCATCGGTGAGGAGCTTACCCACAATGAATGCCCACGTCTGACGATACTTGAAGCAGTCGATAAACGACAGTTTGATACCATTCTCATCTTCAGCATCAGCCTTGGCATCAGCGGCTTCCTCATCCTTGTCCGACTCGATGTAAGCCAATTCTTCCTTATTGACAAAACGGCTCTTCTTCGGTGCATCATAGAGGAATAACCAAGCACCTGCCCAAAGGAAACCAATACCACCAATGATCAAGAAGGCGGCCTCCCATCCTAACACGTTAGCCAGAACAGGGATGATAAGCGGGGCAACAAGTGCACCAATAGAAGCGCCAGAGTTGAAGATAGACGTAGCGTAAGCACGGTCCTTCTTTGGGAAGTATTCAGCCGTCACCTTGACAGCTGATGGAAAGTTGCCGGCCTCACCACAGGCGAGGACGATACGACAGCCCAAGAACAACCAAACAGAGATGGTACTCACCATGAGTGCCGTCTGCGAACCAGCCTGCACTGCACGCAAAGCATCCATGTCAGGAATGCCAGTGAGCTTCAGTGTGGCTATACCGCATGCCGCATGCATACATGCACCGAGAGACCATACGAAGATGGCTAACACATATCCCTTCTTCGTTCCCAACCAGTCGATGACACGGCCTGCGAAGAGAGAAATGATTGCATAGAAGATGGAGAATATGGCCGTGATGTTACCATAGTCGTTGTCGTTCCAGTGGAAGTCAACAGCGATAAAGTCCTTCCACGTCAGCGACAACACCTGACGGTCCATATAGTTGACCAGCGTGGCAAGGAACAGCATGGTACATATTACCCATCTGAATTTTGTTGCTTTTTTCATATCTTAGTCAGGATACTCAAATTAGAACTGGAAATACCTCTTGGCATTGTTATAGCAGATGTCCTCCACCATTTCGCCGATACGCTTCATTTCAGAAGCAGGTATCTCACCATTCTCCACATCGCGGCCAATGAGGTTGCAAAGGATGCGACGGAAATATTCGTGACGCGGATAAGAAAGGAATGATCGTGAATCAGTAAGCATGCCTACGAAGCGGCTGAGCAAACCGAGCACCGAGAGCGTATTCAACTGTGCCTCCATGCCTTCTTTCTGATCGCAGAACCACCAAGCAGATCCCCACTGGATCTTGCCAGGAACTGAACCATCCTGGAAGTTACCAATCATCGAGCCCATCAAGTAGTTGTCAGCGGGATTGAGGTTGTAGAGGATTGTCTTGGCCAACTTGCCCTCACGATCGAGACTGTCGAGGAAGCGAGCCATGGCTGTTGCGGTGCTCTGGTCACCGATGGAGTCGACGCCCACGTCTGGACCGAGCTTCTTGAAGATGCGTGTGCAGGCGTTGCGCAGCGCACCATAGTGATACTGCTGTACCCATCCAGCTTCTGCATCCATGACAGCGAGGTCGTGAAGAATAGCTGTATAGAACTGCTCAGCCTCATGGGCGTTTGGAGCCTTGCCTGCCAAGATATTCTTATAGATGGTCTCAATCTCCTGGTCTGTGTATTCGGCATAATACATGCGGTTGACACCATGGTCAGACAGACGGCAACCCATAGACTCGAAGAACTCATGACGCACCTTAAGGGCATCGATTAAGTCTTTATAGGAGTTGATCTTCACACCGCTCACTTCAGCCAGTTTGTCAACATATTCGCGGTAAGCGTCAAGGTTGGTAAGATTCATGACCTTGTCAGGACGCCAAGCGGGAATCACTTTCACGCTGAAACCTTCCTTGCGGAGCTGCTGATGGTATTCAAGGCTGTCAATGGGGTCGTCAGTAGTGCATACGGTCTCCACGTTGTAGCGCTTCATCAGGCTGCGTGCGCTAAATTCAGGAAGCTTGAGTTTCTCATTGCACTCGTCATAAATCTCACGAGCCGTATCGGGATTGAGCACCTTGTTGATGCCAAAGGCCGTGCGGAGCTCCAGATGGGTCCAATGATAAAGAGGGTTGCGGAATGTATAAGGAACGGTCTCAGCCCATTTCTCAAACTTCTCCCAGTCGGAGGCATCACCCGTAATGAAGTGCTCGTCGACACCATTGGTGCGCATTGCACGCCACTTATAATGATCACCGCCCAACCACAGTTCAGTAATGGAACGATAGTGGTGATCTTCTGCTATCTCCTTAGGACTGAGATGACAGTGATAGTCAATAATTGGCATGTGCTCAGCATGCTCATGATAGAGCCTCCTTGCTGTTTCAGTCTGAAGGAGGAAGTCTTTGTCCATAAAGTCACGAATCATAATTCTTGTATTTAAGGTTTAAAATTTAAGTTCTATTTAATCAATACTTTTTTACCATTGGCAATGTAGATGCCCTGACGTTGCATGGCGAGGTCGCCCATCATCCGATGACCGGAAAGATCATAGACCACGGCTTTACGAAGTCCACCGTCTGCAGTCACCGTCTTGATACTGGCCGGATTGCTATCTTCTGTGAAAGACACATCGTAATTGGAAATCCAGACGTCACCCTTGGTCACTGTGATCTTAGTACCATTGATGAAGCGAAGGCTGTCCACGAATTGAGCGCTGATGCCCTTTGCCGCACTGATCTGCACATTGTCAAGCGTCACGTTTTTGATATGACACTCCGGACGCCCATAGAGGAAAATAGCATTCTGCGAAGCGCCTTTTACCACAATATTCTTCAGGTATATATTCTTGAACGACGGCGTTGTAGCTGTCAATGGCTTTGCATTGGCCTTGTCGTTATCGGGAGTTGTATAGTCCTTATCGTAATAGCAGTCAATGCTGAATGGATATCTCACATTATTCATAGTAATGTTCTGATACAAGAAATCCTCCTCGCCGCCACCACGATCAGTGTTCGACTTCAGGCGGATACCGCTGTCGGTACCATTGAAGTCAATATCCTCGAAGATAACATGCTTCACATTTGTCGTATAGCTTCCTGCTGACGCGCCATGTCCATTACCGAACTTACAATTCCACACATGCAAGTATTGCGTCTCGCGATCAGCCACCACATTGTCGTCGCCGTTGCTGATGTCGCAATTGTAGATATTGATACGCGGGCACCACGTGGGAATACCGTCGGTATTGTGAGAAGCTTTTCCCGCACCAGCACGTGATGAGGGCTCACGCATGACCACATCATGTACCGTGGCATCGCTTCCCTTTCCACTCTGGCCAATGGTAAGGTTAACGCCAGGCGTATTCTGGAACCTAATGTTTCTTACGAGGAAACGGGCACCTGAAGTAAAGCGTACGAAAGCACCCGGATTGAATGTCTCCTTCTTCTCGCGTGCGAGCCACCATCTGGCTCCTTGTCCCTCGAGAATAGAGGTTGTCTTATCTTCTCCCTCTATCACGATGTCAGTAGCATTACTGGCATTAGTAATGAAATTCGTTTTGTTGTTGGGAGCCTTGCCATAAGGCAGCAGTTTCAACGTGGCTCCTGCAGCAAGATGCAGGATGGTTTTGCTCTTAATGGTAAGCGTCTTGGATCCAAAAAGCCAGGTGCCCTTTGGAATCACCACCATACCGCCTGATGCCGGTACAGCATTGAGTGCTTTCTGAATGGCTGCTGTGTTGTCGACCGTAGAGTCAGCAACAGCGCCAAAGCTCGTAATGACTAATGTGTTGCTACTCGTAATAGCAGGCAATTGAGGCAAAGCGACTACCGGCCAGCCATTTGGCGTATTCTGTTCCTGCTTTTCCTCTTCCACCCCCGCAAAGGTGTAGGACTGAGCCGTAGCCGAAAGACTACCGGCTAAAGCCACGGCCAAAAACAGATACTTGAGAGAATTGATCATCATGTTATTCAAATCTATATCGTTCTATGAATATCTGTAGTGACCGGTCAGAAGACCGGTCACTCAGAAAAATATAGCTGATTTTACTCCGTAGGAATCCAGCGTGAGTCGCCCACTCCAAGTCGGATGATACTTCCCTTCAGAGTGAAGTTACCATTGGCCGGGTCGGTGAAGACGTCATCCGCTGTACCTTCGAAAGCACTGGCTCCACTCAGTGGCATCACGAAGTCACTGGTGTAGTAAACGTTGTCATACGTTGTCGTACCAGACTGACGGATGCCCTTGTTGGCTACTGCGCCATCAGCCGACTTCGTGAAGAGGCTGTTGCTAATAGTGAGACTCTTGGCACCCTGTCCGTTCTTGTCGAAGTCGATGAGGTACTGGTTGTTACCTATCGAGTTGTACATCGTGAGGTGGTCGATGGCAATAGACTCCATGTCAGTGTTTCTCGAATAGATGAACATCTTACCAGTTACGGCCACATTATATATAGTGGTATTGCTGATACTGATGTTCTTCACCACGCCAGCACCTTTGCTGGCATCAACGTGGATGAAGCTATATCCAGCACACATGTCATGGAAGATACAATTGTCGATCTTCAGTTTGTTGATGACCTTTGATTCAGAGCCCTGCAGTCGGAAGAAGGCGTTCTTGAAACCAGTGCCTTCACAATCGGTAAACTTCACCTCATCCACCGTGCAAGCTGCACTCTGGTTAATCAGATAGTTGGAGCCTTTGTCAACCAGTTTCAGATGTTCAAAGGTAATGGCACTATGTGTGCCTGCCATGTTCAGCGCCTTCGGAATATTGATAACTGGCACATCACCACCAGAAAGTCCAAAGAAGTTGATAGTCATGCCATCAGGCAGCTTAATGGCTGCTGGGTCGCCTGTTTCAGCATCAGTACCCACGAGGTCAACGGTCATACCGGCAGGAATACCGATAGTCAAACTGTAGTTGGTCTCACTGCCAGCACGCTCTTTGGCTGTAGCAGCCAGCTCATCGATCAACTGCTGCGAAATCGTTGTTGTACCCTCTGGCAACGTGTAGCGGTAACTTGCGGCCGGCATAGCAGCTGCAGTTGTTACCGTTAATGAGCCACGGCGGGACGCTCCGTTGTAAATCTCAATCACATAAGTCGTCGTTGGATTCAACCCCGTGAATGTGTATGTACCGGCAGCTTTCTGTTCGTCGGTGAGGGTAACGGTCTGTACCGTATTGTCACCTTGAAGCAGAACCAGCGACGTCACTTCCTTACTGGCATCCCAGCTTACTGTGATATTACTCTCATCGTAGTCGTCGGCAGTAACCTCATGGAAGATCTGCTCGGCCTTCGTCGTGAAGTAATGATTGCCACTGGTGCTCTCGTAATAAACCCAACGACTTGGATTCTTGCCATCGGCAAGAGAGCGCATTCTCAAGTAATACTTGGTCTCACCCATCAATCCACGAATCGTGTCGGGCGAAGACGTGAAGGTCTGCACGATAGACGTGCTGCTCACATCGTCCAGATAAAGCGAATCAGTGCTCACCTCCACCTGATAGCTCGTTGTATTAGGGGTCTTGCCAAAAGCTACAGCAGCCTTTGTATCGAAAGGAGTAACCGTGATGTCCTGCGTACCGAACAATCGGTCGAAGGCACTGTCAACGCTCCAGTCCTGACCGTCAGTACAAGAGGATAAAGCCATGAGACCCATCATCAAGGCTGCGGCAGTATTTATTTTATTCAATCTTTTCATGTCAGTTCAATTAGCAGATCAACATTAATCGGAATATCCATAAGAATTGTGAAGCTTGCCGTTGGATGCCGAGATCGTCGTAGAAGCGATAGGCATCAGATAGCGGTTGATGACCGAAGGCTCTGAGAATGTAATCTCGCCACCACTCACCGTCGTCGGCACCAGACCACTCGAGATAGAAGGCAGGTTGGTATAAACCTGGGTATCACTGACCTTGCTGGCATCACTGTTGCCAAACGAATTGACGCTGGCATCATAGTCAGCTGCCGTCTTGTTGTCAGGCAGACCGTTCCATGTCACACTGCTCATATCGATGGTCTTATGCGCTGCATCGGCATAGTTGAAATAGATAGTCTTCTGATAGGTTCCGTCAGCAAGTTCCTGCAGATAGGTCTGCTTCATCTCCTTAATCTTCTCTGCCAGAAGGTTCCAACGGATAAGATCATATTTACGAGCACCCTCGCCTGTCAGCTCCCATGCGTTTTCATCAACAATAGCGTTGAAGAAGCCTTCTTTATCGGTTGGCAGAGAAGCAATGTAATTGGCAGCGGTGCTCTTGTCGTCACTGCTGTAAGCACGCTCATGCACGAGAGCCAAGGCCTGACGTGCTGTCAGACCGGCATCACCAGAATAGCTGCCATCAGGACCGGCAAGTTCATTCATCACCTCAGCATACCAGAGCAGCACCTGTGAGTAGCGTATCTTCACAACGTTGATACCTGTCATGTGCTTGGCAGAAGCAGCCTTGTTCTCAGAGAGCCATGCCTCGGACTCCTTGCGGGGATCCCATTTGCCAACATAAAGGGCGAAAGGCGCATTTCCGAGCATCGACTCCACTGTAGCCTGGTTGCCATTGACATCAGTACCTTCCGAGATCTGAATCTGCGAGCAAGTGATGTCGCGACGCTCGTCACCTGACTTATAAGAATAGAACAAAGGAGCCGTCACCTTCATCTTACCTGACGAGTTGCTGTAGCCATAATCGGTAGTAACGCCATTGAGACGGACACCTACTGTATAGCCGAGCTCACCACTGACATTGCGCAACATAGGAATCTCAAAAAGATTCTCACGGTAGGTCTGGTCAAGTGTAAGCTGGTTGATCAGATACCACTCATTCTTAAAAGAGGGATTGAGCTGATGCACACCGCTGCTGATGACAGCCGTGAGATGTTTCAGCGCACGCTCATACAGCGCCTTGCGCGTAGCAGCATCGGGACGTTGTGTAGGATAAGTGGGGTCGGAATAACTTGCGGTCTCATAGCCACTCTTAGCACTCTCACGGATGGCGTAGCCAGCGCGTGTCAAGGCCATTTGTGCAAGCAGTGCATGGGCATAGCCCTTAGTAGCATGCTCTGTGGTGTAGCTGCTCTGACCTGCCCAAGGCAGTTCATCGATAGCCTTGTCGAGGTCATCCATCAGCACATCCATGATGCTGTCACGGTCGGTCTTGCCGATGTAGGCATTGCTCAAGTCACTCTTAGTAGGCTCCAGCTTCAAAGGAATGTCACCAAAGACACGCAAGAGGTCGAAATAAACCATAGCCCGAATCGTTCGGGCCTCACCCAAGTAATGTTGCATGGTGGAATTGTCCTTGATGCCGCTATTCTCGATGCCGTCAATGGCAAGGTTGCACTGCTCAATAACATCGTACATGGCTGTCCAAGTACCGGAGAGTTTGCTCCATCCTGGACTGGCGTTGTAATTCATGTTACCACGCTCGCTTGAAGTATTAGTAGCGTTAGAGCCCAGACCATCAACAAGTTCCGTATCACTGTTCATTCCAAAGATGAACGCCCAGTCCTGGGAATAGGTACGGTCTAGAGTGAGTTGACCATAGATCTTATTAATCTGCTGACCGGTGTAATATTCCGAGTTGTATACCGACTCGTTATCCTGCTCTGATGGTGACTTCTGATCAAGGAAGTCAGAGCAAGAAGCAAAAGTCAGAACTCCGGCAGCAAGTACTGAAATTGAAAATATCTTGTTCATTGATTTAATCATATTAGAAGTTAACATTCACACCTACCATGAAGGTTCTGCTCTTAGGATAGGCTGCATAGTCGATACCCGGGCACATTGGCGTGTTCTTACTGCTGGTATCCACCTCAGGATCATAGCCATCATAACCAGTGATGCAGAACAGGTTGTAAGCTGTGAAGTAGAGACGCAGACTGGTGAGGTAAATCGACTTCATCCATTTCTTCGGGAAGGTGTAACCCACTGTGAGCGTGTTGAGACGCAGGAAGGAAGCATCCTCCACAGCATAGTCAATAATCTGCATGTTCGACACAGCTGCCGGATTGTAGATATTGGCGTTGGCGTTCAATTCGTTGAGCCTCTGTATCAAGGCGTCAGCTCCACCGTATGCAGCAATGGTAGAAGTGCTCGGACGGCCAATGTTCAAGCCTGTGGCGGGGTCGATCCAGTTGTAACGGTTGGATGAGTTGAAATCTGCCACAAGGTTGTAGTTACGTGCCGAACCATGATAGAAGGCGTTAGCCAACTTCGTACCATTGACCACGTCACCTCCCAGTGAATAGTTGAAGAAGACGTTGAAGTCAAAGTTCTTAATCTTTCCATTGAAGCCGAAGCCACCCGTCACTTCAGGTACTGTGTTACCCAGTTTCTGCTTGATGGGGTCACCGTTTTCATCAACCTGCACCTTCAGGCCACCAGGATAGTAATTACCACCAGTGATGGTAGGACTGTTGTCCTTTAGTCCGTCACGCAGTTTCCAAGATGTACCGTCAAGTACGAGTTCGCCGGTAGGATTGTTCACAGCGTCGTAAGCGGTAAAGAAGCCATTGGTCTTGTAGCCATAGACATCGCCTAAGCTGGATCCTTTTGCCACATAGAAGTCCTCATATTTAGAGAATGTGCTGCCAGCGAAGTTGGAGCTCTGCCAGGGATTATCGGTATTCAGCTTGTCAATCTTGTTCTTGTTCCAAGAGATATTGAAGGTACCGGTGAGGTTATAGTCCTTCTTATCGATGATAGCAGCGTTCATTGTAAACTCGATACCCTTGTTAGAGGTCTGACCAAAGTTCTGATACTGATAGCTGTAACCAGTCTGTGAAGGCACCTCGGCACGCATCAGCAGGTCCTTGGTGGTGTTCCAATATAAATCGAGAGTACCGTTGATTCTTCCATTGAAGAAGCCATAGTCAACACCGAAGTTACGAGTGATCGTCGTCTCCCATTTCAGGTTGGGGTTAGCCAAATAGGTACCATGCTCTATCATGGAAGCACTGGTCTCGTTGAAACCAGGATGCTTGCCACTGGCTGCGGCCATGGAATAGGTGGTGGCGAGCAGTCCGCTGGAGATACGGTTGTTACCAGCCGAGCCGAAACTAAGACGGAGTTTAAGGTTGCTCAACCACTTCGACGAACCCTTCATGAAGTTCTCGTCGCTCAGACGCCAGGCCAAAGCCAAAGAGGGGAAGTAACCCCAACGGTTGTCCTTTCCGAACTTCGAGCTGCCATCTGCACGCAATGTAAAGGTAGCCAAATATTTGTCGGCAAGCGTATAGTTGACACGACCGAAGAATGAGAGCAAGTTTTCATCAGCCAGAATGTCGGTCTCATTGGGCAGCGCAGTGCCGGCTGCTGCGTTGGCAAGCACCTCAGCCATCGTCATAGTAGCAGGGAAGGCTACCGATGTGCTGGCACGGTCGGTTTCCTTATTGCTGCTCCACTCATGACCCAGCAACACATTGATGTGGTCGCGGCCATTGAAGAGTTTGTTGTTATCGTAAGTAAAAGTATTAGCGTTGCGCCAGTTGCGGTAATCCTTACGTTCCAGGCGCAGCTGCGGCATACCATTATAGCCGTACTTGGAATTCTGCACGGCATCGGTGCCCCATACGTTATCAGTGTTTTCATAACGCCAGCCATAACCGATCTCCGAACGGAAGGTGACATGCTTCCAAGGCTTCCAGTTGATGCCTGCATTGTAGTCCTGACGGAAACGGCGTGCCTCCTTCATCGTAGCATCAATACGCTGGAACGGACTGCGCCGGGTTGACGTTGAGTTAGCCTCATCGTCGTCATCGGTCGTCAACGGATCGACAGGAGCATAGCTGATCGTGCTGGCCACGATGGAGTTGGCTGCATTGCTCTGGTTAGTCTCAGCGCCACCGCTCAAACCTCTAATCTTTGCGTAAGTCAGACGGGCGTTGAAGTCGAGTGTCAACCACTTATTGAGATTAGCGTTCAACTTGGCATTGATATTGTCCTTTGAATAGCCGGAACCGCGCATGATGCTGGTTTCATCATTGCGAGCATAGCCCACATTATACTTGAAATCCTTCGTACCACCGCTGACATTGGCATTGTACTGTTTCTGCACACCGGTACGGCCAAAGAGCTGATCCTGCCAGTCGTTGCCTTCAACAGACTTCCAAATCTCCAGGTCGTCGTAATTACCATAATTGGTACCACCGAGCTCATACTGATAGAGGGCATAGTTGTAAGGATCCATCACCTTGATCTCCTTGGTAAGCTTCTTCCATCCCATCGACGCGTTGAAGTTAACCTCGGTCTTGCCCTCATGACCACTCTTGGTAGTGATGATGATAACACCATTGGCACCACGCGCACCATAGATGGCGGTAGACGAAGCATCCTTCAGTACGTCGATGCTTTCAATTTCAGAAGGGGCAATATCGCTGATACTGCTCACGGGGAAGCCATCAACGATATAAAGAGGTGAGTTGTCCTGCGACAGAGAACCGCCTCCACGCACACGAATCTTCACGTCAGCATCTGGCGAGCCCTCCGTAGTCGTGATGTTCACACCAGCGAGTTTACCAGTCATTGCCTCTCCCACCGAAGCGACAGGAAGGTTTTCGAGCTTGTCGGCACCAATGGAAGCAACTGAACCTGTAAGGTCCTTCTTGCGTACGGTACCATAACCGATGACCACCACGTCGTTGAGCGATGTTGCATCGTCCTGCATTGTAACCTTGACATTCCCCTTGGAAACATCTACGGTCTGTGTCTTCAATCCAATAAAAGAGATTTCTACTTTTTTAGATTTGCCTTTGAGTTGTAGTGTAAAGTTACCGTCAAGGTCAGTAACCGCTCCATTACTCGGCAGTCCACTTTCTTTAACGGTGGCTCCTATCACCGGCTCACCGGTTGCGTCCACTACATTTCCCTTTACCGTCTGCGCCTGCACCGTCCCTACTATCAACAGCAGGAAACCTATAAGCGCCATGCGAAAATGCGTAAGATGATAATTAGACATGTGATTAAACTGTTAGTTTATAAATTAGTGTTCATAAAAGAAATATTCTCTGACTTTAAGAGTTAATGCAAAGATACATATTTTAAGTCTTTCTACAAAACTTACGAATGTATATCTGTTAACTTTTTTGGTTTTTTATTCACTTCGCGCTACACCTTATTATATATAGACAGATCCAACATCCGCATGCGGAACACTGAACGCTACTGTGCGCTTGCGCATCATTCCTGTCACACTTTGAATGTACAACAACTTCACTCCTGAGAGCAAGCATTGTAGAAGAGTATAGAACGATAGTATATTATTAATCATTTTCATATTTGCCTTTGGCTTTTAAGTAACCACAAAGATACACAAGAAACGGATAATAATGGTGGAATTTTATTTGGAATAGCGGGGAAAATCTTCCATTTCTGTCATTTTTGACATCAACATTGTACGCGAAACTTTAGTTTTGTACAATATTAATTATTCATCTAACCCAAACAAGCCTTTTCCGTCTCATGGAAAATAGATGACAAAAAGCACATGAGATTTAAAGACAATCCTGAGAAAAAAGATGAATTTAATCGGGACAAAAACGCCATAGAGCTGCTTACACCCCCATGCTTCAGCTATGTCGGAAAGCGATGTCGGCGATTAAGCAATGACATTTCGGCGATAAGGCGATGGCATTTCGGCGATAAGGCGATGACATTTCGGCGATAAGGCGATGGCATTTCGGCGATATGGTGATGGCATTTCGGCGAAAAAGCAACGGCGTTCCAGCGACATTGACTGTTCAAAAAATCAGAGAGTGATAAAAGAAGAGCATAAGCAATTGATAAACAAAGGCTTATGCTAAGTGCGTCAAGAATGGCATATTTGAAACCAAGTGCAACCTTGTCATCAAATACGCGATTCTCAGGCGCCTTAAAACATGAAAGTATTTGACAAAGCTGCTATTGGCATCACATAGGATGGCGCAATAGCATGCTCATGGGCGGATTATTGTCGGCAGATGACCGTACCATTGGCTTGATGCGTGGCCAGAACGAGCACCTCAGCGATTTGTACATGCTCCGGAGCACTGGCGGCAAAGTATGCTACCTCTGCGATATCGTTGCCATTGAGCGGTGTGATGCCTTTGTACACGTTATCAGCACGTTGTGTGTCACCATGGAAGCGAATATTGGAGAAATTGGTCTCTACCAGTCCAGGCTTGATATTGGTGACTCGCAAATCGGTATTGGCGATGTCAATGCGCAAGCCATCAGTGATGGCCTTGACAGCCGCCTTAGTAGCACAATAGACGTTACCACCGGCATAAGCGGCATCACCCGCTACGCTGCCAATATTTATAACATGCCCGTGGTTGCGTTTCACCATATCGGGTACTATGAGGCGCGTCATCGTGAGCAGACCTTTGATGTTGGTGTCGATCATCTGGTCCCAATCGTCAAAGCTTCCCTCATACTCCGGCTCAAGCCCCCGCGCGAGACCAGCATTGTTGATCAGCACGTCAATTGACTTCCATTGCTCCGGCAAATGTTCGATGGCTTCCTTTGCCGCCTCACGGTCGCGCACGTCGAAGGCCAGCGGCAATACATCGACACCTTCTTTCTCAAGTTGCGTCTTGAGTGATTCCAACTTCTCAAGATTGCGGCCCGTGACAATCACGTTATAGCCGCCTTGGGCAAAGCGCCTGGCGCAACCCTCGCCTATACCGCTCGTTGCTCCAGTGACAAGTACTATCTTCTTTGACATTATTGATATGATTATTACAATTATTACTCGACTACCGATGACGGAGTTAAAGCCTGCACTAAAGCCTTGCTCTGTCCAAACACGCGCAATACATTATCTGTCGTCACGCGGGCCACCTCTTCCTCGCTCACCTGATAACAATGGGCGAGATTGGCCAGAACCAACTTCACAAAACTACTCTCATTGCGCTCACCCCGATGCGGGACGGGAGCCATATATGGACTGTCAGTCTCAAGCACGATACGGTTCAGTGGCACCGACGCAGGCAGATCCTCTCGCAGATGACTGCTCTTGAACGTTGACACGCCACCCACACCCAATACAAACCGACTGAACCGCAAATAAGCCTCAGCCTCTTTCTGATTGCCCGTAAAACAATGAAAAACACCACCCGTCAGTTCGTTCTCGTAATGACTGAGGATATGGAGCAACTCGTTTTGCGCCTTTCGACAATGTATCATCAACGGCAGACGCGTCTCAACGGCCCACTCCACCTGTTGCTCAAAGGCTTTCAACTGTTCTTTTTCAAACTCACGACTCCAATAAAAGTCGAGTCCGAACTCTCCTATGGCAATATACCTCAGCGGCGATGACGATGGCAACTGAAGATTATTCTCCAGACTCTTCCGCATCACTTGCAGCACTTCCTGCCAGTCGGCCTTCACCTCCTCCGGCTGCAGACCAATCATCGGGAAGCAGAAGCCTTGATACTCGCGACAGACGTGCATGACGGAATCGATAGATGACCGGTCAACACCAGGCACGAAAATAGCACCGATGCCGGCTTCTTTGGCCCGCTGAATGACACTTGGCAGGTCGCAAGCGAACTCCTCACCGTCGAGATGCGCGTGGGTATCTATATAATAAGGTATCATGAGTAAAACCTATCAATATTTTCGAGCCATCAACCTCTCAGCGTAGCGTCTTAGCTCAGCCTTGCGCGCATCGTCCACGCTGACAGCGGCCAGATACTTCTGGCTTTGGGCGAAGTAATAGGCTATCTTCTCCTGAGCCAGCTTGTCAATGCCAATTTCATTATAGAGTTTGGTGACCGCTTTGATCTTCTCTTCACGGTCGAAGGTCTTTGCCGTTATCCAGCGCGTCAGTTCTTTACGCTGGTTCTCATCTGCATGGATAAACGCATTGATGAGCATGTAAGTTTTCTTGTTGGAAGTGATATCCCCCCCAATGGCCTTACCGAACACTTTTTCGTCGCCATAAACATCAAGGAAGTCATCTTGCAACTGGAAGGCAAGGCCCACTTGCTCTCCAAACTTATACAGGTTGTCAGCATCGTCGGCTGACGCTCCAGCCATAAGAGCACCAATCTTCAGCGCGCAGGCCAAAAGGACGCTCGTCTTCAGACGGATCATCTCGATGTACTCGTCCTCGGTGACGTCGGTGCGTGTCTCGAAGTCCATGTCATACTGTTGTCCCTCTCCAATCTGCAGAGCCGTCTCGGTGAACGTCCGAAGTACTTCTTCCAGTTTGTCCGACTGGCACTGAGCCATCCGCTCATAAGCCAGCACCAGCATGGCGTCGCCCGACAAGATGGCCTGGTTGGGATTCCACTTTCGATGCACCGTCTCATGACCACGGCGCAGGTCTGCATTGTCCATCAAGTCATCATGCAGCAATGTATAGTTGTGATACGTCTCCAGTCCAATAGCCTGCATGAGGATGCGCTCCGGATCATCACGGAAGAGATTGTAGGCAAGCAACATCAGGACAGGACGCATGCGCTTACCCCCAATGGAGAGCACGTATTTAACGGGTTCGTAAAGACTCTGTGGCTGGCGGTCGTAAGGCATGGCAGCCAAGAAGTCGTTCACCTTCTTCAAAAGTTGGTCGGCAGTATACATTATCATATATTTTAAAGGTTTCTCCTATAATTGAAAGTTGATAGGGATAGCGAACATGGTGCGGCAAGGTTTACCGTCTTCAAGGCCCGCCTTCCACCGGGGCATCATCTTCACCACCCGCATGGCTTCTCGGTCGAGCAAGGGATCAAGCGACCTGACGATGCGAGGACTGGATATGGAGCCGTCTTTGTTGATGATAAACGACACAACGACCTTTCCCTGTATCTTCTGTTGCTGAGCCTGTGGAGGATAGTGAAGGTTGCGTGTGAGCCATTTCATAAACTCTACGATGCCGCCTGGGAACTCAGGCAACTGCTCCACCGTACGCAGCACCACGGCCGTGTCTTGTGGCGTAGCGGTAATCTGCGGGATGGCCTCGGTGACATTCGCCTGTTGAGCCAGTCCCTGACCATTGCCGATGACCAGTTTGCTGGTGATAGGTGCTACCTTATCGCTGTTGTCAACTTTGTCTACCTCCTTGACATTTTGAGTCAGCGCCTTTGATGCCGGTGCCGGCGCTGCCGACACCATGTCCTTGTTGCTCAAAGCGGGTGTCATCTCCATTTCCTCCGACATGTCGTCGAGCATAGAGTCGTCTTCCTTAAGATCAGCAGGACGTGTCGTATATTCAAAGGCCGCAAAAAGCAAGGCCAACGCAAATGTCAACCCTAGCAGGAATCCAGTGCTACGGTGGAGGTCTAAATTGGCTTTGTCGCTTTTCTTAATTTCCATTATCGCAATTTTCTGAGGTTTGTCACGTTATAATGACAAATCCATAATGCAAAATTACAGCAAATCTTCAAAAAAGCCGTATCTTTGCCGAATAATTAGTGAAAATAAATGAAAAAGGCTCTTATTGTCATTGGGATGACCCTCGCCTGTGGGGTTGCAAGTGCACAGAATGACAGTCAGACGGAGTACAACTTCCTCCGACTGCCGGTAAGTGCGCATGCAGCAGCGCTTGGAGGAGACAACACGACCATCATTGACGACGACGAGTCGCTCATCTTCAGCAATCCAGCCTTGTTGAGTTCGGTTAGCGACAAGACCATCAACTTCAATTATATGAACTATATGTCGGGCGTCAATGCCGCCAGCGCAAGTTTCAACCGCGTGGTCAAGGAACGTGCCTCGTGGGCGGTGTCTGGACAGTTTCTCGACTATGGCAGCATGAAGGAAGTGGATGAGAACAATGTGCAGACAGGCGAATTCTCAGCCAAAGACATCTCCATGGCGGGCTACTTCTCTTATCTGCTCACAGACAATCTGTCGGGCGGTATCGCAGCAAAGTTCCTGCTCTCCTATATCGGCGACTACAACTCCGTGGCCTGCGGCGTCGACCTTGGCATCAATTACTTCGACCCCAAACATGAGTGGTCGCTGTCGTTTGTCATGAAGAACCTTGGCGGTCAGCTGAAAGCCTATGATGAGGACTATGGCTCGATGCCGTTCGACATTCAGATGGGTGTGTCGAAACATTTCGTTGGTTCGCCTCTCCGCCTTCACCTCACGATGGTTGACCTCAATCATTTAGACTATAAGTTCATCAACCACTTGGTGATAGGAGCCGACATCTTGCTCACTGATAACTTCTGGTTTGGCGGCGGTTACAACTTCCGCAGGGCCAATGAGATGAAGATTTCTACCGACGACAGCGAGAGCAGCCATAGCGCAGGACTGTCACTGGGCGCAGGCTTGTCGCTGAACCGCATTAAGGTAGGCGTGGCTTACGGAAAATATCATGTGTCAAGTTCGAGTCTTGTGCTGAACCTGGCTTATAGCTTATAAACAAACAATATGAGAAAGATTACCATTGCCATAGACGGCTATTCGTCGTGTGGCAAAAGTACAATGGCCAAAGCCCTGGCCAGAAAAATCGGTTATGTATATGTTGATACTGGTGCCATGTACCGCGCCGTCACCTTGTTTGCATTGCGTCACCAACTGTTCAATGCTGATGGCAGCGTGAAGGTCGATGCGTTGCGTGAACTCATGCCGGAGGTGACCATCAGCTTCCGTTTGAATGCGTCTACGGGTTTGCCTGAGACGTATCTGAACGGCCAAATGGTTGAGCAGGACATCCGCACAATGGAAGTCAGCCATCATGTAAGTCCCATCGCTGCCATCCCATTCGTGAGAGAGGCACTGGTGGCCCAACAGCAGGCCATGGGCCGCAATAAAGGCATAGTCATGGACGGCCGCGACATTGGCACGACGGTCTTCCCCGATGCCGAACTCAAAATCTTCGTAACTGCATCACCGGAGGTTAGGGCGCAACGCCGTTACGACGAACTGAAAGGAAAAGGCATGGATGCAGAATATGACGACATCTTAAAGAATGTGCAGGAGCGCGATTACATCGACACCCACCGTGAGGTGTCGCCCCTGCGTAAGGCCGAAGATGCCATCGTATTGGACAACAGCCACCTCACTATTGCCGAACAAGACAAGTGGCTCATTGAGCACTACAAAAAGGCAGCAATGGAAGACAAATAGTTACAAAAAGGGTGTAACTAAATGGAGAAGTCCGGAAGTTCAGAGGTCCGGGAGTCCAGTCAAATGCATAAGTATCTGATAATAAGATATCTTTATAGCAATGACTGAACTTCCGGACTTCTGAACTTCCGGACTTCTCCAATTTTAATACATCCTCCTTTTCTAATGGTTGACGACACTGTCGTCTAAGTAGGATGATTGCCAATGAGGATTACCTCACCCAAATCTTCCTCACAACGGAGCCACGCTTCACAATGACAAGGCCAGGAACAGGATGGGACAAGCGGCGACCGTCAACACTGAAATATTCCGTGCGTGCAGCCTCATCGTCGGTCTCCGGCTTAGTCACACTCACACGGCTGATACCATCGGTAACACCCTGGTTGAGGTATTGCTTCATCAGATTACTCAGCATCGTAATATAGTCTTTCACCTGCTGCGAACCCGTAGCCTCATAATTGTTGAAGAAAGATTCAGCCTTGGCTACGCTGTCTCCGAGTGACTGCACGGCAGTGGCCCCATACTCATCCATTATCTGATAAGCTTTGTTCAAGGTGTCGGCCAATGCGGTATAGAGCGCGTCGATAGATGCATAGCGGCCACTCATGTATACGCGGTAGCCATTGGCATAAGTGCCAGTGATTTGCGTGGCAAACGGAGCCACACGGGAGCCGGCCTCAGCAGCAAGATAAGCTGGCACGCCTTTCGTCTCACCCAAGAGAGAGACGCCATCACCAGTCGTAGTTGTGACGGTGTAGCCCTTCCACAATCCATTGGCTGCAGTAGCAACGCTGTCAGTCGTAATCGTGACATCGCTGGCCTCCAAGGTGTGCAAAGCATCACGGTCAGTGAGATAAAGCAGTGGCTGCATGGTACTCACACTGCGCACATTCTCCATCGTGAGTCTAGTGGTACCCACTGCTGTAACCTGACGTCCCTGCATGCCTGAGGGCAACGACACGGCAAACGGCACAACCACCTCGCCCCATTGTCCGGTGCGGACGCTGTCGAGCACGAGCACCGCTTTCTTTGCGGTGAAAGCCTGTGTGGGCAGGAACTCACCCGACGTGTGAATTACCAGACTGTCGCACTGTCCGTCCACAACAGTATTGATGGTTCCTGGCACACGATAGCTCAAATAGAACACTGCATTGCCATTAGCAGACACCGGTTGGATATTCAGATCCTTCACGGCGGTAAGGTCATAGGACGTCACATTAGCATCGGTAGCGGCCTTGTTGAAAAGCGCCTCATTCCAATGACCAGTAGCTATCGCTCCACGCCCATTCACAGTAAGGGCGAAATCGGGCTTGGCCACGACGAAATAGACTACAGAGTCTGCCGTTGCAAACGTCATCTGAGAGGTGACACCGGCATTCACGCGCTTCTCCATGTAAGCACGATAATAGCGCTCAGGCTCCAAGCTGGAGTAAGTAAAAAGGGTATCGCGGGTAGCACCAGCCTCAAAGATCAACTTGTTAATGGATAACGTCTTAACTGATTTCCATTCCTTCGTCGACTGATCCAAGCTGTCGAGATGGCATCTGATGTAAGGCTGACAGTAGGTGCCCTCCGGGCCATTGGTCAAGTTTACACTGACATTGACTGTGGTATTGTTCACCTGCTGATAAGCCTGACCTTCGTGGTTTACTGTAACTCCACTGGCATCTACCTTGATACTGTTGAGCACAAGGTCAGCCTTAGAGGTCTGCACCATCACCTGCATGGAATCGAGCAAGTTCTTGTTGGCGTCGGTGAGGAAGATGTAAAGTGGCTTGGCACTTGTGGGATGGTAGACGAAGTCAATAGTAAGGCTGTCACCTGGCACTATCTCCGAGACATTGTCAGAAGCCGTCGGGTCTGTGGTGGGCATCAAGTTGATGTTGGAACAATACAGGTTAATGCCTTTGTAAGCTAACGTACTGTTGTTGAAAATCTTGGCACGTATCGTCGACTGTGCTTTTGTATACAGGCCGTTGGTTGAGAGCTCACCTTTGATATTTTGCTTTTTAGGCGTGATGTTTGCCAAAACGGCCTGGTCTGAGTTGAAGCCATTCATGCCCGTGGAGTCGTTCACAGTGTAGTAGCCGTCACCCTGACCGCCCCAACCGAAATTGAAGTGGAAGAGTCCAGTACTTGACTGATAGCCGTCAAGCACAACGGCATGTCCGCCAGAAGTGGGATTGGAACCCGAATAAAGCAACGGGCGACCCGAAGAAAGGTTGGCGTAGATCATCGCTTCCCAACCCGACTGCGAGTAGGAGCCTTTGTAGAGGTAGTCGTTCTGCAGGTTGAATTCACTGCTGATGCTGTTGCCCATGTCAGAGGTCTGTCCGGCAGTTGCCGTACCATCTTGATAGCCATAACCCAGCCGTGCACAGGTGCCCACCGCATACATGAGCACAGCCACAGCCGAGTCTTGCTGTAGCGTTCCTGTGCCACTGAGCTTCATCAAGTCGTAGCGAACGGGTGTGCCGGCGGGAAGCGACATGGTGACAGGCGCATGAAACCAACTACCACTATAGGTAGGTGTGGCATAGAGAAGCGCAGAAGGATTGTCGCGGCGGAAGTAATACACGATTTGTGCTGCCGCAGTGGCCTCGCAGCCCGTCATGGCCTGCTGGTTGTTGTCGGTACGACGAGGTGCTAGCATGTTGTAAGGATAGCTCTGATGCCAGTGAGTGACAATCAACGGTGAGACACTGCTCCAACTGGGGTGGCTGGCGGCTGCAGCCAGACGACGCTGTATGAGCGCCGGTGTCTGAGGCATGCGCTTAGCCCCTTCAGAATGGGTTTTCTGTAATTGTTGAATGCGGTTGGCCCATTGCGCAAGCATCTGTTCAAAGGGCTCGGGCATGCCGCCTTTCACGTAGTCGCCCTGGTCGGTGTAGCCAAGGATGGGCGTCGTGCTGTCGTCACCGGAGACAATGACGAAGCCCTTACCAGAGCCACGGGAGAAAATGTAATAAGGACAATAGGTATCGTCATCAGCGGTAGTATCGTTGATGCCAATAAACGTCTGGGCAATCTCACGAGCCTCTGACTTCTTGATGGGCAACGCCTGCACCGACATGGTGGACAAGGCGGCAAGTGCTGCTAATGTGTATTTGAGCTTCATGATAATATGGAGTTAGTTATCACTTGCAAAGTTAGCAAAAAAAAATGGAGCAATAATGTTTTTATCTTTGTTTCTTACAATATTATTCACAACTCCATCGTTTCTTTTACGGACAAACAATGACAACGCCGCTGTCTTCCCACAAAGGAAATGTGGAGCAGCAACGATGTTCGCATAGATATGAAACACTTACGATAACATCAAAAAACATCAAACAACGTCAAACAATGAGACAGACACTCATCATTCTAATGCTCATCCTCAGCTGTTATCAGGCCAATGCCCGTGGCAAATACGACAATACCGACACACTGATAGTTGCCCGCGACGGGAGCGGCGCGTTCCGAACCATCAGCGAGGCCGTGGAGGTGTGCCGTGCTTTCATGGAATACAAAAAGGTGATCTATGTGAAGAATGGCATCTACAAGGAGAAGCTCATCATCCCATCATGGCTTACTAATATTGAGATCATCGGGCAGGACCGTGACAAGACCATTATCACCTACGATGACCATGCCAATATCACCTATCCTCCTACTGGCAAGCCCATGGGCACGTTTCGCACGTACACTTTGAAGATAGAGGGTTGCAACATAACTTTGCGCAACCTTACCATCGAGAACAATGCCCCGCGCCTGGGACAAGCTGTCGCCCTGCACACCGAGGGCACACGCCTTGCCTTTGTCAACTGCCGCTTCTTAGGTTGCCAGGATACGGTCTACACAGGTATGCCCTATACCCTACTCTATTTTCTCAATTGCTACATTGAGGGTACCACGGACTTTATCTTCGGCCCGTCAACAGCCTGGTTCGAAAACTGCGAGATCTACAGCAAAATCAACTCGTATGTCACCGCAGCATCAACACCCAAAGACTGTAAGTACGGCTATATCTTCAATAACAGCACACTGACGGCAGCCGACTCAGTGACTAATGTTAAGTTGGGGCGACCCTGGCGAGCTTATGCCTACACGCTGTTCATGAACTGCGAGCTCGGCAAGCACATCGCGCCAGCAGGCTGGAAGAACTGGGTCGACTACCACGACCCAGCCAAGGAAGGTACCGTGCGCTACATGGAATATAACAACCATGGCGCTGGCGCTGACACTAAGGAGCGCGTGAAATGGTCAAGACAACTTACCAAGGCTGAGGCCTCGAAAATAACGCTTAAAGAGGTGTTCAACGGGGATGTGAGCTGGATTCCGACAAAATAACCATGTCCTTCTTTGTTCTTCATCGTTCAAATAAATGATTCCACATAGAACTTGCTGAGGAGCTCTTTATGCGGACAGAGATGTTTCGTGCCAGCAACTGTGCGGACCGCAGGCAGATGTATGAAAAGTGCAAGGAATGGCGGCACACGTCGGTAAACGGACAGGAAATGGACGTTGCCTCATTTGAATTCACCGATTTTCTTTCCAACTGGCATTTGCGGCTTGAAGTACAGCACACCAAGATGGATGCTGAGCAGGGAGAGTGGTTCCTGTCCGGCATGGAATATATGTATCGCGCCATACTGACCAGCGACTATAACAGCACCGAAGAACGAATCTATAGAGAACGCGCTCCTGAAAACATCTCGTCAGAACCGTCTGGCAGAATATGCCCTCTTGCTTGGATACATTCATCAACCTGCTTCTGATGGACTTCCCGTAGTTTTTTGTCTTCTCACTCATAGCGCAATCCAAAGATAGTGGTTCAACGTATTCTTTACACGCAGTTTCTCAACATAATCAACAAGTCATGTAAGATTCCTTTCTTTTTTACAAAGGTAACTATATCTTTTGGATTGGTGGCGGCAGCACGCTGATACATCTCAATGGGGATGTCGGGGGAACAAGTGCGAATGCGCTCATAGCTCGGCATTGACTCGATGAACGAAGCCAACGATTCCACCTTTGTTCCGGCTCCTAATTCAGACAGTTTCTCACTCAGACCTTCACGCTTGTCACTGGGATCGATACTGACAGTGAGAGGCGTGCTACATAAATGCGCGGCCAATGCCACCATCTCGGCCAGTGTATCGGGGTCGTCCTTGAACAGACGCAATGCCATACCACCCTTCAGCGGCAGATAACGGAAGACATTCTGCTCTCCATGGATGTGGTTCCAATCCCGCGGACGGCGGAACTCCGACTCCCAAGCCTCAGCATAGCTTTTCTTGTAGTCTGTCGTGGAATCCGGTTTGTCAGTAATGATGGTGAACTGTTGACAGTAGTTAGGACCACCAGCCTTGATGCCAGGGCCGAAGGCTGAGAGCTTCATGCCACCAAAAGGCTGACGGTTGACGATGGCTCCCGTGATGCCTCGGTTGATATAGAGGTTGCCCGCCATGACGGAGTCACGCCAGTAGCGACGCTCGTTCTCGTCGAGGGTCTGGATCGTAGACAGAGCGCTCCACCAACAACAACGAGCACGACGAGCACTTTTGTCCTGCATTGCCGAAAGCGGAATGACAAGCACACATGATAGCGTGGTCCATATCAGCAGAAGCAGTCACAATAATCACATCCTTGCCACCAGTCTCGGCTGACAATGAAGTCGTGGGTTTTGCACGCAGAATAGACTGTGCGGTATCAGTACCACCCGTAAGGATGATGTGCTTCACCTCGGGTGCCTGCGTGAGCTTGTTCAGCGCATCACGTTCCGTGATAATCACCTGCAAGGCTTCCTTCGGAACGCCAGCATCCCAAAAAGCCTTGGCAAAGAGCCATGCCACAGGTGCAGCTACAGACGCAGGCTTCAGGATGACGGTATTGCCGGATGCCAAACCTGCGACGACACCACCACACAGTATGGCACAAGGGAAGTTCCAAGGAGAGATGACAAGCACCGTGTCCTTGGCCTTGATATCGACATCACGGAGGGCATAGAATTTCTTCATCGACGTGGTGTAGAAACGACAGTAGTCAATACCCTCCGACACTTCTACATCGCCTTCTACAACCGTCTTACCCGTAATGGCACACATTGCGCCAATCTGATCACCGCGCATATTACCCAAGCGGTTGGCGGCATCGTACATAATCTTATGACGCTCCTCGATGGTTGTGTCACGCCAATGGCCAGGGGCCTCAGCATCAATCTTCAGGACCTGCTCCACCTGACTGACATTAGCCCTCGACATCTCGCAGACCTCCACGTCCTCGTCCTGACTACAGTCGTAATACTTGTAACGGCTGTCATTGACGACGGTTGCTGCTCCAATCTGCGTTGGGATCACCTCGGGCTTGTCCGACAGACTCTTCTTCCATTTCTTGAAGATGTCACGCTGCCACTCCTGGTTGCACTCACGGTCGAAATCGGTATCCTGCTCGTTGACCATCACATCGGACGGCGGAATGGGAATGTAAGGCTTGCGGCGGTCTTGCGTACGGAAAGGAGTGTGGTTGAGCTTATCCTTGATGGCATAGGCATCCTCAAACTGCTTCTGCAGGAACTTCCAAGTCTCCGTACCCGGCTTGAGGTTGAACGAATGGCTGAGGAAGTTGCCAGGAGCTGTGTTCTCGTCCATACGGCGCACGAGATAGGACACGGCATAGAGAAACTCCTTGTCATGCACGACAGGAGCATAGAGCACCACATGATTGCCAAGCTTCGACTGCGCACGCCATACGTGATCTGCCATACCCTCGAGCATCTCAAAGCAGAAGGTGTCCTTCGGTGTCTGGTATTTCTGCGTCAGCAGATAAGCATACGAGATGGTATATAGGTTGTGCGATGTCATACCAATGTGCAAATACTTAGAGTTCTCGGGAAGCAGCCCGCGCTCGATGATGTGCAGATAGTTGGCGTCCACCTCCGTCTTGTTGGGGCGCACCGGCGAAGGCCAGCCACGCAGCGACGAGGTGACAGTTTCCATATCAAGGTTACATCCCTTGACGATACGCATTTTGATCCATGCTCCGCCACGTGCGCAACGCTCCTTGGCAAACTCAAGCAGACGTGTCTGGAAGCCATAAGCATCGGGCAGATAAGCCTGCACTACGAAGCCGGCTGAATAATGAAGGAACTCTGGCTTAGACAGCGTAGCAAAGAACACACGGATAGTCATATCGAAGTCCTTGTACTCCTCCATGTCAAGGTTGACGAACTTCGGAGTCTTATTACCCTTCTCGTCTACATAAGGATAGTCGATGGCAGTCTGATAAAGCTTCGACATGCGACGCACCAGTTCGGGGAAGCTCTCCTCGTAGTTCAGCGCGTGGGTCTGGGCATAGATGCCGGAAATCTTGACCGAGATGTAGTTGATATCTGGTTGTTTCAGTGCCTCAATCGTGTCGTAATAACGCTTGTCGGCCTCTTTGTCTCCTAACACCACCTCACCCAAGAGGTTGACGTTCTGCCCGATATCCTCATGATTACGTTCAGCGAGGTGCTTGGTCAGCGCCGGGCGAGCCGCATCGAGGATGACACGGGAAGTATCGGTACGCAGGCGCTTCTTGATGATAGGGATGGCAATGGGATAGAAATGATAACCAAACGACTGGTACATACGAAAAAGCCATGCGTCACGCTTGCTGAGGAACTCGGGGGACGCCAAACTCGTCTATAAGCGTTTTGATGCGCTTGGCCAACTTGCGGTTGTCTCGAATCTGAGAACTCTCATCCAGCATCTGAACAAGGAACTTCTTGTCGCTGGGTCGTTCCACCATCGTGGCATACATGTTCTGTTCCCGACGTTCAGCGGGGGTAATACTTTCCTGACTGGTCTTGTATAAGGTCATGAGCCAGGACTCGACCTCTTTGATTGTTGGTTAGTCTATAGTAAATCATGTTTAGTGTTTGAATAAAAAATGTACGTGCTTGAGAGATAGCACACGTGTGGGACTAAACATGACAGCACGGTATCGGTGCAACTCCGATAAGGCTTGTCGACTAAATAAATCAAAGTAGAACCTCTTCATGTCTCTCAATGTTTTTCAAAGTTAATTCATTTCAATGGCAAAGACAAACAAATCCTTCAAAAGGATAAAACAAATCGAAATCTTTTTGATAAAAAAAGTTAGCAAAATAACAGTTAATCGGCTATTCAACTAAAATCATGCGAAACTATAACTTATCTGGGAAAATACAGGATAACAAAAAGCCGATATGTTACCAACAGACAACATACCGGCTTTTCAAATACAGGAGTTCAGCCACAGGCTACATATTACAGCCACAGGCTACATATTATCGCACTGCTCGTTGAGGTCGCGCTTTATCTTCTCCCCATCTTTCAGTTGGCGTGCCTCATAGCCAAACTTCTTGAAACCCTGCTGGATTTTGTCGGGCGTAGTTTTGTCGGCATCGTATTTCACGGTGACGGTCTGATTGTCGACACTAGTTGTGATCTCCTTCACGCCTTTCTCAAAACGCAGGTTGTTCTTAATCTTATTCTCACAGTTCTCACAGTGCATCTGCGGCGTGGTGGTGAACACCACCGTCTTGATGTCTTTGGCGAAGGTCACTGCCGAAACCATCAGCATGACCAACATTGCAAACAAACTCTTTCTCATAATACAATATTAATAATAATGAATGAATTCATGATAGTACCACCTCACATCAGATGTTGAGGCGGATGCCGACATATCCCATAGCACCTTCCACCGGGCCATACACCATCGTTGTATCGAAGTTGGAGCCCCAAGGGTTTGCTCCGTCGATAACTGCATTATGCTGTTTGCGATTGGTCAGATTCTCACCTCCAACATAGATAGAGAAATGACGGAACCACCGGGTTACTTGCAAGTTGAGCTGTTCATAGCCCTTAAAGTATCGGTTCCAGCTCAAGGTCTGCCCATCGTCGAGCACATAGGGGGTCGGCATACGGCCACTTCCATTTAACTGCAAGGTAGCATCAAACTGCCAGATGCCAAGCGGAGTCTTGTAAGAAGCTGTAAACAACTCCTTGTGCCGGCTCTGCAGCGGCTTCCATGCTCTAACGCCATTATAGGTTTCCTTGACATAGTTGTAGCGATAAGCGGCCGTAAGGGTCAATCCTTTTAACAATGGATAAGAAGCATCTATCTGAAAGACATGCGAATAGCTCAGTCCCTTCAAGTTACTGATACGTACCTGGTGTGGGTCAGAATCGAAGTCTACAACCGCCTGATTACCAAAGCGAGTATAGTAGTATTCGGCATTGACCAACAGGTACTTATTGGCCAAAGGAATATTCCACTGGCTGCTCACGCCATAGTTCCAGGCCGACTCCTGATCGAGATGATCCACCACCAACTGACGGCTGCTGGCCAAGAGGTAGTTGTACTCTGCCAGCGCGTGAACGCTGCGATAGCCCTTACCGGCCGATGCCCTCAGCGCCACAAGATCGCTCACCTGCCATTTGAGGTGAAAGCGCGGGGTGAGGAAAGTGCCATAGAGATTGCTGTGGTCGACACGTAGTCCTGCCATTGCCAGGAAACGGGTTCCTAACGAATAGGTATACTGTGCATAGCCTCCCACTACGTTCTCCTTTTCATTGTCGCGAATGAGGGATGCATTATGGTCGTTGAACAGATTGTAGCGCTGCCCGAAGTAGTCATGATTGAAGCTTGCGCCCACTGACAGCTCATGATGCATCGTGAAATGATGTTCCAGCATCAAGCTGCTGTAGAGGTTCTTTTCGTTCACATCATACGCCTTATAGCCAAAGCCAGCATTCTGCTGATGCATGCTGGCATCGGTCATCCAAGCAATGTTAGTACCGTGCTCAGGATTGAGTACAAAGGCATGCTTCATGTAAGCTCCGTAACGATTGGTCTCAATGCTGCCTGTCCAGGGGTCGCCATTGGCATTGACGGCCGTATGATGCATAGCCGGACCGAAGCTGCGGTTCTCATTAATCAGCGAGAGACCTCCGTGGAAGATATAGTTGCCGGTCTTGGCGAACCAACGGTTCTGCACGTTGTATTGACGGTTATTGGGAGAGTCTTGCCAGCTATCGCCGTTCTTGTCATGATGCCCCCAATTGTTCTCAAAGTGAGTGAGCACCTCCGTGGCAACCTTTTTACTCAAGTGGACATTGGCCTCCGCATTGGCCTCAAACTTACCCATTGTATTGCCGTAGACGTTGGCAGTGACATGCTCTTCGTCCTCCGGCTTGAGATATTCTACGTTAATCTGACCAGTGATCGACTCGTAGCCATTCTTCACCGAGGCAGAGCCTTTGCTTACCTGAATGCTTTTCATCCAAGGTCCTGGGATGTAACCCAAGGAGTAAGGCAAGGCTGCCCCCCTAAAAGCCGGCAGGTTCTCGGTAAGCATCTGCACGTAAGTACCAGAGAGACCCAGCAGCTTGATTTGCCTGGCACCAGTGGCTGCATCAGAATAGTTGACATCCACCGAAGGGTTGGTAGTGAAACTCTCTCCGAGGTTGCAACAGGCAGCCTTGAACAACTCATCCTGATGAGTCATCAAACCATTGAGTATGCCCGTCGATCGAGTGAGACCGGGCTTGCGAGCCATAACAGACACCTCATGAAGGTGCTGCTCGCCATAGGACAATTGAGTAGTATCAACGTCCTCTGTCGTCGGACGCTGTTGATCTTGAGCCCATAAAATGGAAGGTAGCATTGATGCTATGCCCAAGAAAATAATCTTATTTATCATTAATAAAGTGTTTTGATGAATGTGATAGCAATAAAAATATAAGGGGCGTAATACATACGTTCCTACTATTAAATGATCAAAACGGAAATCTTGTTGAGCCACGCTCGAGGCGGACCATTGGGGTTGATCTCGACAAGCTGCTGATTGACAAGATGAAAAACTGGTTGTGGTACTAACTGGGAGCAGTCGTTTACAAACATGATGGGCTGAAAAGCATGAAAGTCGAAATGCAAGGCCTGAGCCATCGACGTGGGCGACAATTTCGAAACCATCACCTTCATACAAGGGCTCATCGGCTCGTGACAGTCCTTTTTGTCATGTGCAACCTGCTCAACATGTGCCGCAGACATTGCCTCGCCATCGTGCAAGCAATACACCATGGCGACACCTACTCCCATATAAACAATCATTAAGGAGAGCAGGCTACTGACAATTATCCTGAGCACTTTTCTCATAGTTGTGTTGCAAAGTTAAGATAAAAAAACGAAGAGCAACATAACACTCTCCACAATTTAATATCTTTTATCAATTATTTCAAGCAGACCACTGAGAGTAACAACTTGATAATCACCTTTCAATGTACCATCCCGCTTATGGCTTCAGAGTGAAGTCAAAACGCAATCCGCCAGTTGGGTTATTCTTCACCGATATAGACCCTCCGTGCACCCTCACAGCGTTCTTCACGATAGCCAGTCCCAGTCCTGTACCACCCATCTTCCGGCTCCGGCCTTTATCCACGCGGTAGAAGCGCTCGAAAAGCCTGGGCAGATGTTCCGGTGCGACTCCAATGCCATTGTCGCTAAAGACAAAGCACCAATAAGGAGCTTCCCAATGTGCAGTAAGCTCGATATGCGTTCCTTTGCCTGCATAAGCTATGGCATTGTCGGTAAGGTTGCGGAAGATGCTGTAAAGCAAACTTCTGTTGCCATGCAGCATGATCTGCTGCGGGACCGTATAGTTCATGGTCATCTCTTTCTGCTCAAGATTGAACTGGCTTTCCTTGGCAATGGCACGGATGAGCTCAGCCACATCTACATCCTCATAGGTTATAACATCGGCGCCATCATCCATACGGTTGAGCATGGACATGTCGTTGAGCAAAGCGGCCAGCCGCTTGCTCTGTGCATAGCACCTCTGAAGGAATAAGTCACGCGTCTTGTCATCAATTCGCGGGTTTTCCTGAATGGTCTCCAAATAGCCCTGGATGCTGGCAACAGGAGTCTTCAATTCATGAGCCACATTTTGCGTAAGTTGCCTTTTTAGCACGTTCTGCTCCTGCTGCGTACGCTGAAGCTTAAGATACAACTTGACGATACGTGCGGCAGTATCTCCCAATTCATCATTATAGAACCCTATAAGTTCCTCTGCATCCAGTTTTTCACTGCGGTCGGCCCGGGCAGCGAAGTCGTTGAGCATCGTGATGTTGCTGCCCAGACGATGGGTGAAACGATAAAGCACAAGAATCAGGATGATCATCACTGCCAACGAGAACCAAATGTAGTGTTGGTCCGTCTGCAAGTTACGGGCAAGGTCAACATTATAAGGCAAGGCCGAACGAATGATGTAGCCCTCTTTGGAAAAATAAGTGGCGCTGTAAAAATAATCGTGGTTGAGTGTGCGGCTATTGCGGTCAACGATAGAGCCGTTACCCCTGGCCAAGGCTTCCTTCACCTCGGGACGACTCGCATGATTGGCCATCGACTCATAATTCTTATGCACGTTGTCGAACACTACCTTACCATTGCGAAGAATAATGGTTACGCGAAGGTCATTAGTTGTAGCGCGGTTGCCCAATCGGTCATTATGTGACAATAGGAAAGAATTGATAAAAGCCTCATCAATACCCTTGCCAGAAATCTGCATGGCATCATGCAATTCATTGTTGAAGGCTTGCAGGCGTAGATTGAGCGTGTCCACCTTATACTGTTTCTCTCTGTACTGCTGGAAAACTACAAAAGAAACAGCAAAGATAAGAAAGAGCGAGACTACGCTCAGATATAATTTGTTGCCAATTGAAACTCGCTTCTGCATATAACAATGAAAGTATCTCCTTGGGAGGCTGCTATTACAACCGCCAATAGGAGCCTCCCGAGAAAGAGGCATCCCACCGCCAAGTGTTATGCGTCAAAATAATAACCAAATCCAAGACGTGTCACGATGTTGTCGGCATAAGGACCGAGCTTCTTTCTGACACGAGTGATGTTGACATCCACCGTACGGTCGGAAACAATTACATCGGTGGGCCAGATGCGGCGGATGAGATCGTGACGAGAATACACGCGTCCCATCTTTTCCAGCAGGGTACAAAGAATGCCAAACTCAGTCTTGGTGAACACCACGTCCTGCCCGTCGACCTCTACTACCTTGCGGTCAAGGTCAATAATCAGCCCCTTATATTGCAGCTGATGCTTGGGCTCCTCTGACTTGTCAATATTGGTACGCCGTAACACCGCTCTCACTCTTAGCAGCACTTCCCGTATGGAGAATGGCTTGGAGATATAGTCATCAGCGCCCAAGTTGAAACCTGTCACCTTGTCCTGTTCCGAACCTTTGGCTGTTAGAAAGATGATAGGGATGTGAGCCGTCTGCTCATTGTCGTGCAGCTTACGGGCTACGCTGAAGCCGTTCATGCCACCCATCATCACATCAAGCAGGATGAGCTGATAATTAGTAACGTTAAGCGACAGCGCCTCTTCACCAGAAAAAGCAGTATCTACTTGATAACCTTCAGTCTCAAGATTGTACTTGAGGATTTCACAGAGGTCCTCCTCATCGTCCACCACAAGGATGTGTATGTCTTTGTTTTCTTCCATTTCGGTTGCAAAGATAAGCGTAATTCTTGTCATTTGCGTTAAAACGGTGTTGCAATTTTATTACAATTACAACACCATTTCGCTCCAAAATCATCAGAACGACATCATGAAATTAAAACGCAGACCCCACATATCCACGTTGGGCAGGTTGCGGTAGGTTAGACGGCGTACATAGTCAACGCCGAAGAACTTGAAGATGTTATGAATGCCCACCAAGGCTTCCCAATAAGGCTGATTGCTCATGATATGGCTCTCAGCAGGAAATTTGAAGAGCGTAGGGTCATTGGTATGGAGATAAGGATTGTTCTTACTCGTCAGATGTCCCCACATGCCCTTGATGCCCACAAACTCACGCCACTTTAGCTTCTTGATAAGAGGTACACGGTTGAATACCTTACCATTGAGATCCCACAGTGCACTCCAGAAGACATAACGGTCGTTGAGGAATTCAAGGTTGCGCATGAGGTTAAACGTCTGATCGTTGGCATCCATCAGATAAGTGAGGCTCACCGGCGGCATGCACAACAACGGGAAGGGCACCTTGTTCCATTGTACACGGCCGATGGCATGAAGATTAATATAGCCCCACGAGCCAAGCCACTGACGCTTGTAAATATTCAGCTCAGTCATATTGGAACGGTACTGGCCTCCTAAGAAACCTTTGATGCCCATGGTATGAGTGAGTTGGATGTCAGGGCTGTCAAGGTTGATGGGCCAACGACGCTGCTTGGTGTTGATGTACGTCTGGTGAGGATTAAGGCGCAACGTTGCCGACAGTTCTGTGGTGCGAATGCGGAAAGTCTCCAAGCCATCGGTCAGCCGGATAAAGTGCAAGTCGCCGGCCGTACGGTTGCTCTCGGTCTTGACGGAAGCCTTGTAGCTAAGGCCCCAGTCGGTCTCATAAGTGAACTCCAGTTTCTGACGGTTATAGAAGTACATCTGCTTGACGCTCTGTGTACGGAACGACTCGAAGATATTGTCTTTGTTATTGGTCAGATACTTATCGGCAGGCGACATAAGGTCGTACGTCGTCTCGAAGGTGAGGTTACGCATGGGAAATTCGAAAGGTGAGTTCTCCTTCTTATTGAGCGACCACGTCAACTCAGTACTATAATACCACTTATGACTGTCAGTGCCGTAAGCCGCAAACCCTTTCCAAAAGAGATTAGGATGGAGCGCGGCCATTGTACGGCCGCTCAGACGCAGGCGATAGCCATCAACGAAATTGTGAGACACAATTGTGCTAACGGGACCAAAGTCGAAGTAATCAGGATTACCGGGTTTGCTGGTCTCGATATAGTTCTCCATCACCATCTTAGCAATGATACTCATCCAACCGAAATTCTTGCTTTTGGTCAGGCGATAAACGAAATAGTCCATGCCCTCCTCTCCGTTGGTGAGAGGTATGGGACGGTTTGCCAACCAATAGGCGTTGTTACGGATGCGAGCACTAGGCTGTTCACGTACCGATGCCTTCACTGCCAGCGTCTTGTCAGGTATGGAATCGAAACGGAAATCCTTGATAAGGGTGTTTCGCTCTACCAACATGCGTGGCAACAGCGAAATAAAACGCACTTCAGCCAGCATCTTGTCTTCAGTCAGCGCCCAGCCACCACCCGGCAGGCGCTCGAACTGCTGCAACACACGCATGTTGTCAACAAAGTTCACGTCACTCTTTTTGGGTATGTTGAGTATACAAGTCTTCACCTGCAAGTCAGAATCCTTTGTGATGAGCATCTCACCCTTGAAGCCGAAGTCCTGCTGATTGGCTGGATAAAAGAGCAAATGATAACAACTGTCGTTACCTACTTTTATAGTGTCCTGAATATAAAAATGATAGAACGAGATAGCTGTCTTTCCCAATGGACTTGGAAAAGGATACTGCAAAAGGCGCACATAGTCGTTGTTGATATTGACATCAGAGAACACCTCCTTCATAACAGTATTCAATATTTCCCCTGTTTGAAAGATTTTGTTGACACCAGAACTACGTGAGGCCATAATCTCGTCAAGTGACTTTTTGGGATCACGACGGTAATAATGTTTGGTCAGCTGTTCATTGACCATAATCGGCAGAATGAGCTTTGTCGTGTCGAAGGGCGACTTTTCCAATTGAGCAATAAACCACGGTTTACGTTTCTTCTTCACCGTATCGACAGCGTTTTCCGACAATGTGATCTTCTGATAACGCACTTCTGAATAATAAGGGCGGTTTTCCAAGACGGTTTCCTTCTTACGCGCAATCACCCTGCGCATGAGCTCCACGGCAGGATTGTTCTTGCGGCTGTAACGACGGCGGCGAGCCTTAATCTTCACCTCCGCCAGATTGTTATTGGCTCCATGCAACTTCACAGTAATACTGTCCTGTCCTCGTGGAATAGAGAGGGTCAGCTTGTCATAACCCACACTACTTACTACAATGCTTGCCACATGACGTCGCTTGATGATGAAACGACCTTCACCATCACACATTATATTCTCATGAGACTCTGGAATGAACACATTAGCGTAAGGTACACCATAGCCATCATCAGCATCAACTACCATACCTTTAATCTGAGCCATAGCTGAGAGTGGAAGCAATGCAATAGATAACAACAGAAACAGTATTTTTCTAACCATAATCAGTGGCAAAACCTTATTATATTATGTAAACTTTCTACCTTGTCAAAGTTTTGTGCAAAGTTACAACTAATTTCTCTAATACTTCTTTTTATTTCACATTAAAATAGCGTATAAGCGTAATTTAGAACACTATATACCCCAAACAAGCAAAAAAATAACATTAAAGAAAGAGTTAGTTATTAATAATAAATTCGTAACTTTGCAGTCAGTATGAAAACTTTGACAGTCGTTTCAGTTCACTCGTCCAAGGTCATGAAAGACTTTATAGCGTTTCCCAAGAAATTATACGCTAACTGTCAACAATTTGTGCCTGATCTGGACGCAGATGTACGCAACATGTTCAACCCTAAACGCAACAGTGGGTTGTCATTCTCCGAAGTGGAGGGGTTTGTGGCTTATCGCAATGATGAGCCCGTAGGACGCGTCGTAGCTATTATCAACAGACATGCTAATGAAAAATGGAACACTAAGGCTGTCAGGTTCAGCTATCTCGATTTTATTGACGACGACGAGGTGTCCACCATACTGCTCCACACTGTGGAGCAATGGGGCAAAAGCCGGGGCATGAACAAGGTAGAGGGTCCATTGGGCATTACCGACTACGACAAAGAAGGTATGCTCATAAGCGACTTCGACATGATGGGGTCGATGGTTACCTATTATAATTACCCCTACTACCCCGTTCACATGGAGCGATTAGGGTATCAGAAGGCAGTTGATTGGTTATCCATACGCATCAAAGTACCAAAAGAGACACCTGCCAAATACGCACGAGTGGCCAAACTTGCTCCAGAGATGTTCGATGTGCACACCCGCATCCTGACCAAGAAAGAAATCAGGAATGGTTATATATATAAAGTGTTCGATTTGCTAAACGCTTCTTTTGCTCCTCTTTTCGGTTTTTCTGCTTTCACCAATGATCAGGCCAAGGAGTTTATGAACATTTATCTGCCTCTGCTTAAAACTGAAATGATACCAGTAGTCGAGAATAGTAAAGGTGAACTGATCAGCATAGCCGTAACCATTGGCAGTCTCTCCCATGCGCTGCGCAAGACAAAGGGCAAGTTGTTTCCTTTCGGATGGTATCATCTGCTGAAAGCCTTAAAATGGAAAAATGAGGACACCGTCGAACTATTGCTCATCGCTGTAAGGCCCGACATGCAAGGACTTGGCATCACGGCCATGCTATTTGACCGATTGGTTGAGGCTTATAATAAGGAAGGATTTGAGTGGGCCGAAACCGGACCACAACTGGAAGACAACTTCAAGGAGCTGTCTCTATGGAATGCGCTCAAGCCGCGATACGTTAAACGACGCCGGTGCTTCCAGAAAGATATTTGAACATAAAGAAAAAAGAAAACGAATATTATAATATGAGTAGAAGAGTTGTAATCACAGGAATGGGCATCTGGTCTTGCCTTGGCACGACATTGGATGAAGTACGCGATGCCCTTTATCAAGGCAAGAGCGGTGTAATCTTTAGTCAAGAGCGCAAGAACGCAGGGTTCCGTTCTGCGCTGTGTACCAACGTCAAAAAGCCCGATCTTAAGCCTTTCATCAAGCGCAACCAGCGCCAATTCATGCCCGAGGAGGCACAGTACGCTTACATGGCAACACGTCAGGCATTGGAAAATGCAAAAATGGATCAGGACTTCCTTGACAAGCATACTGTAGGCATTATCTACGGCAACGACTCAGTGGCACAAGCCACGATGGAAGGCCTGGACAAATTCCGCGAGTTCAAAGACACCGCAGCATGCGGCAGTGGTGCTATCTTCCAGTCGATGAATTCCACCATCACCATGAACCTTGCTACGATATTCAAACTGCGCGGCATCAACCTGACTGCAAGCGCTGCCTGCGCCTCCAGTTCACAAGCTATCGGTCTGGGTGCCCTGCTCATCTCGCAAGGTTTACAAGACTATGTCATTGCCGGTGGAGCTGAAGAGAACAATATGTACGGCATAGCATCCTTCGATGGCATACAGGCCTTCTCTACCCATGAAAGTGAGCCAACAAAGGCCAGCCGTCCTTTCGACCGCGACCGCGACGGCCTTGTGCCGGGTGGCGGTGCAGCAACTATCATCCTCGAAGACTACGAGCATGCCGTCAAGCGCGGAGCGCCCATCCTGGCAGAGGTGATGAGCTGGGGCTTCTCCGGCAACGGTGACCACATCTCCACACCTAACGTAGAAGGCCCTGCTGCCAGCCTGGAGATGTGTCTGAGAAATGGCAATATCGATCCCAAACAGATAGGCTACGTCAACGCACATGCTACCTCTACACATGCCGGTGACGGCAGAGAGGCTTTGGCCATTGCACGCGTATTTGGTGACTATAAAGTGCCAGTGACATCTACCAAGAGCCAGACAGGACACGAGATGTGGATGGCAGGTGCCAGCGAGTGCATCTATTCCATGCTGATGATGAAGAACGGTTTCATTGCCGGTAACATCAACTTTGAGAACCCGGATGATGAAACTGCTCAGATCAATATCATTCCAGAGACCATCGAACAACACTTCGACATGTTCCTGAGCAACTCGTTCGGGTTCGGCGGTACCAATTCCACCTTGATAATAAAGAACTTATAAACATTAACACAAGTATAAATTAGTAAAGTTAACGATTATGACACGTGAAGACATCGTAAAGCAAGTAAACAAAGTGTTGGCAGAAGAGTTTGAGACTGAAGAGAGCAAGATGACGCCTGATGCCAACCTTAAGGATGCCCTTAATCTTGACAGCCTCAGTTTGGTAGACCTTGTGGCTGTTATTCAGTATACCTACAAGCTGAAGGTGCCTGTGGAGGATCTCCGCAAGATCAACACCTTCAATGATTTGTACGATTACATCTACAGCCACGTAGCTAAGTAGTCGATTGTCGGCCAATCATACTTTTCAAGGAGATGGCCGCACAGGACGCTCACGCGATCTATGCGGACATTGACATGAAAGGTTGAGGCCGACTTTTTTTAATGCCCTAAGCCCCTCTCATCCTGAACTTGGGTCATTAGCCTCTCGTTGTGGCGAGGATTTCCACATTGTCCAAGGGCCAGATTAGTAATCATTATGACAGAGATTGTAATCAAGATATACCATTATTTCCGCAATCATCGGCCTGTCTTTTGGTGCACGATGATTTTTCTGTTTGCATTCTTCGGTTTCTTCGCATCCCGCATACAACTTGAAGAAGACCTCAACAAGCTGATGCCGTCGTCACGCAATCCAGACGGAACCACCAAGCTTGCCTTCGCCGACCTGCGCATCAAAGACAAGACCTACCTCTTGTTTGAGGGACCTAAAGGTATGAGCCCTGACAGCATAGCCGCTGCTGCCGACGCTTTTATCGACTCATTGGAAGCCACCGACCGTCACCAGCCAAAGAATCAGCGAGTCATCAGCGACGTCTTCTACCAGATACCCGAAGACATCATGGGCGATGCCATCGACTACATGACAGCCCATTTCCCTGCTTACATCGACACGACGGTCTATGCACACATGGACTCTCTGCTCACCATCGAACACTTCCAACAGCAAATGGCGAAAAACAGCGAAGACATGGAAGGCGAGTTTGGCTCTACCTATCCCGAACTCATACAGATGGATCCCATGGGCATGCGCAACCTGCTGGCTGAGCGGATGAAGCCACTTTTCGCCGGATCGCAAGGTGGCTTCAAAACTATTGACGGACATTTCTTCGTGCCCGACGGTACTGTTTGCATTGCCTTTATCACTCCAAGATTTTCTGCCACCGATACCGGACAGGGCAACAGACTGTTCGAGATGCTCAACAACGAAATTGAACGTTTCACTAAGTCTCACCCCAATATCAGCGTCTGTTATCATGGTACTCCCGCCAGCGGTTACTATAACTCCACGACCATCAAACACGATCTGACCACCACACTGCTTGGTGCATTCATCATCGTGCTCGTATTTATCTTCATCTGCTTCCGCAATTGGGATACCCTGCCCCTGCTCATCCTGCCCGTAATCTTCGGCACCTTGTTCGGACTTGCTATGATGTATTTCATCGAGGGCAGGTTCTCGCTCCTTGCATTGGGCATTGGAGCAGTAGTGCTGGGCGTAGCCATGAGCTATGTGCTGCATGTGCTCACCCATTATAAGTATGTGACCGACCCGGAGAAAGTGCTCCGCGACGAGACTGTTCCGGTATTCCTTGGCTGCCTCACTACCATCGGTTCATTCATGGGACTGATTTTCGTCAACACCGACCTGCTTAAGGACTTCGGACTCTTCGCAGCCTTCGCCATCGTCGGTACAACCTTCTTCTCCCTCATCTTCCTGCCGCAACTGCTTGACACCAAGAAGAACCGATTCAACAAGAAGGCCTTCGCCATCATCGACCGCATCAACAACTACCCCTTCGACCGCAAGAAACCGCTGATTGCAGTCATCTGCACGATAGTCGTCGTATGCATCTGCGTGTGGGCGGTCAAAGGCACAAACTTCGACACCAATCTCAACAACCTCGGCTATCGGTCGCCTGAGGTGGTACACTCCGAGAATCTATTGGCCAGTAAGACAGCCAGTGGCATTGGCTCCAAGTACTTTGCCTCGACAGGAAGCTCAATGGAGGATGCACTTAACAATTTCGACGCTCTGGAACATAAGCTCGATAGTCTGAAGAAGCTCGGACTCGTAAAGGGCTATACTCCGACAAACCAGCTGTTGGTACCCGAAAAGATACAGCAACAGCGTATCAACGCATGGAAGCGTTACTGGACACCGGCAAGGGTGAATAAGGTTAGACAGCTGATTGCCGCCACTGCTGCTTCAGCAGGCTTTACACCCGACGCATTTGATCCCTTCTTCGATGCTGTCAAGGCTGACTATCATCCCAGCAAATTGTATGAGGCCGGCATTGTGCCACCCGGCTACCTCTCCACACTTATGGAAAAAACGTACGATGGGAAGTATCTGTGCTTCACTTCCGTGAAATACGACAAGGCCACGGAACGCGACAAAGGCGGCGCCTACGACCGCATCACACGTGCCATCGGCGACGAGCCCAATATGATGGTGCTTGACACGTCTTATTACACGCAGGACACTCTGGCTAAATTGAACAGCGACTTCAACATTCTGCAGTGGGTTTCGATGGGCTTTGTGTTCATCGTGCTGCTGATAAGTTTCCGCGGCAACATCCGTTACACCTTGCTTGGCTTCATGCCTATTCTCCTAAGCTGGATCATCGTGCTCGGTGCCATGGATATCTTCGGCATGAAATTCAACTTACTCAACATCATCATCTCAACGTTCATTTTCGGCATCGGCGTCGACTATAGCATCTTCGTCATGAACGGACTCATTGGCCACAACAACGTAAACGGCAGCGACAACAACCGTCTGTTGCAGCTCCACAAGAGTGCCATTTTCTTCTCGGCATTCATACTTGTAGTCACGGTATCGTCAATGCTTATCGCCAAGCACCCAGCCATTAAAAGCGTTGGATTCTCCACTCTCGTCGGCCTGCTCTCGGCAGTGATTCTCTCCTACGTGCTGCAGCCGGCTATATTCAGGAAAATTAAGAAGTAAAGACAACAAACCAGATGACAAAGACGACACCAAACCATCATCCCGACATCATCATTATAGGCAGTGGACTCGGCGGGCTGGCCTGTGGCCATATTCTGGCCAGCGAGGGGTATCACGTGCTGATACTGGAGCGCGAAAGCCAGCCGGGCGGTTGCATGCAAAGCTACAGGCGCAAGAACCTCGACTTTGACACAGGTCTGCACTATGTAGGAGGACTTGACAAAGGTCCCGTCTACCAGTCGTTCCGCATGCTGGGCCTGATGCAGTTGCCATGGGTGCGAATGGATGAAAACTGCTTTGACCGCATCCATATCAACGGCGAATCCTACGACTTCGCACAAGGCTATGACAACTTTGTGGACACGTTGGCCAAACGATTCCCAGAAGAGCGGAAAGCGCTGAATGACTACATCAGCATGCTGGATGGATACAGCAAACAACAGCTTGACCTGCTCCGCTCATCGCAAGCCTGTGATCTGCAAACCATATACGCCACCTATGGGTCCTCCCTCTCTACTTCAGCGTGGCAATGGTTGAACAGTCATTTTCACGACTCAACACTCATCAACGTACTGTCAGGCAACGCCTCACGCATCGAATTAAGCAAAGACACGCTCCCGCTCTATACCCTGGCCCACATCAACAGCAGCTACATAGCCAGCAGCTGGCGCCTGCGCGGTCCCGGCAATCTGCTGGTCAACAAATTGCTTGACGGCATACGTCAGCATGGAGGCGAAGTGATCTGCAACGCTGAGGTAGAACATCTCGTTGAGGAGGACGGACATATAGTAGCCGCCGTCTGTACCAATGGCGAGCGCTATGAGGCCGACCGCTTCATCAGTGATATCCATCCGAAGCTGACTATCGACCTTATCAGTGAAAGCAAGGTAGTGAAAAAGAGTATGCGCTACCGCTTGGATATGATGGAAAACACGTATGGCATGCTGACTGTATCGCTCGTCATCAAGCCGCACACTCTGCCCTACGTAAACCATAATGAGCATATCTATGCAAGACCCAATCTGTGGGAGCACTTCGAAAAAGACCATCCCGTCAGCGGAGTGATGGTGAGCTACAGAGTGCCTGAAGACCACGACACCTACGTGAGGCAGATAGACCTGCTTACTCCTGTCGACTGGGCAGAATGCAAGCCGTGGGAAACAACAAGTCTGGGGCACCGGCAGACAAACAACAGCCAAGACTACAACCAATGGAAGACGCGCAAGGCCGAGCAATGTATCGACCTGGCGGCTACCGTCGTGCCCAACTTGAAAGAGGCCATTGAGGCACAATACATCAGCACGCCACTTACCTACCGCGACTATACACATACGCCCTGCGGCTCCGCCTTTGGCTTGAGAAAGGATTGTGCAAATCCACTGCTAACCTTCCTCTCGCCACGCACACCTGAGCCCAACCTCCTGCTCACCGGCCAAAGCCTGATGGTGCATGGCGTGGAGGGCGTCACAATGACTGCACTCATAACCTGCGCTGAAATCATCGGACGGCAGAGAATGTGGGAAAAGCTCATAGAGGCTTAACAGAGAAATATCATTAACGTCATAAATAATCAGACAGATTCAATGAAAAAGATTGTATTGATGATGTTACTGTCAATGCTGACAGTAACCATGGGATTCGCTCAGGAATCCGCTTTCACCGAAGCCGTGAGCCGCTACAAAAGCGCGAAAACAGCCTCGGCTACCGCTGTCATGGTGAAACACAACAAAGCCATGACAAAAAACAAATCGTACGACGGTGCTCTTTACATGAAAGACCCCAACAAGGTGGCCATCACGGCCAACAATGGAAAAGAGCAACTCGTCATGAATGGCAACACCTTTACCATGGTGATGGGCGGACACAAGCACGTTGCCTCGGCCAAGACCGCAAGCCAGTTTGCAGCTTTCAAAGCCGTGCTGCTGAGCGTGCTCTCAGGCGGCAAGACCAACATCTCCAACATACAAGGAGTGAAAGTAACGCAACAGAGTGGCAACGTGGTGGTTACGATGATACCAGCGCAGGCCAAACGGCTGATGTTCACTTCATTTGTACTGGAAATCAACAAGCGCACAGGTGCACTGGAAACTCTGAAGCTCAACAGCAGTCGTGGATATACACAATATAACTTCTCCAACTTCCGATTCGGAGCATCAGTCAACGATAAGGTATTCAATCCTTAACAATAAAGAACAATCCGTCATTTATACGGAGTAACAATCAGAATAAGGAGGGTATATCAAAATTGGAGAAGTCCAGGAGTTCAGAAGTCCAGGAGTTCAGTCATTACTATAATGATACCTTATTAGCAGATACTTATGCATTTGACTGAACTTCTGAACTTCCGGACTTCCGAACTACTCCAATTTTGATACATCCCCCTTATTAATTTCCTTATTCATTTCTGTAGCAGAATAACTGATGCGGTAAGCCTTGGCAATGCGCAAAGCCTGCTTCACATCATTGATCACCTGCATCTGTGTGCCACGGTCGGCCTTGATGGAAACGGTCATCTGTTGCTGATCCTCAGGCGACATCCGGTCACGCTCAGCACTCACATAGTCAGCCACATCCGAGGGAGAGGCAAACTTATCATTCAACTGAATGCGTGTCTTATTGCCAAAAGATGAGCGAAGCCCTTGGGAAGGCTTACCTATATAGATATACGACACTGCTGACTTCTTGGTCAAGCGAGTCAGTTCAGTGCCTTGCGGCGTAGTATACTTCACCTTGACGGCAACCTTCTGCATGTGGGTTACTATCATGAAAAAGAACAACACCGAAAAGATAAGGTCAGGCAAAGAAGCGGTATTCAATCCTGGAACCTCATGACTGCGTCGTCTGAAAACACTCATTGCACGCCTCCTTTCACTTCACTGTGGTATTGCTCAGCCACATGCTGCGGACAGACATCTTTTATATGATCTTTCTGCGATGCGGACAACTCATCATAGTTGCGGCCATACAATCTCTGTGCCGCACGATCACGAAGAACACGATAAGCTGCCACCAACTCGTTCTGCAATTGGAAATAGGTGTTATAATCTGACTGTGGATCAGCATCCACCGTGATCAAATGTTTCTTGCCCACCTTGTTGACAAAATTGATCACCTGACTGCGCAAGGCCTTTACCGGCAACGGCTTGTCGTTGACAAGCAGATGGTTGTCAGCGGTAATCTTAAGCGCCATCGTAGTTCCTTTTGCCGCAAACGACTGTTGATTTTCTTCCTTGTTGGCAGGAGGGAGTTGTCTTGACAATCCTTTGTCTACATCCATGTTGGTCGTAACCAAAAAGAAGATAAGCAACATGAAAGAGATGTCAGCCGTAGAGGTCGTATTAAGACCAGGAACTCGATGCTTACTACGTTGGATGATCATGACTTTCTATTATATTTAGTAGCTCCATAGACCACTGCTGCTATAGCAGCTACAATGAGCAACATGGAAGTAACGATGAACATGTCGGACACATGGAGCCAAAAGCCATCTGTATACGACTGACCATTGATAACCATGGGCTTTGACGATCCCAACACAAATGAGAGCAGCATTACTACCACCGTGCTGACCAACACCGTCATCGAGATACGGCGCACAGGAATGTTGTTGACCGTACGGTCGGACTTGCCAATCGTACGGGCTGACCGCACCACGGACCACACTGCAAGGCCAACGCCAAACAAGAAGATTAGCGCCGTTACTATCAACAAGGCATCAGTGAAAAGCGGTGAGTTGAAATTAGGATCATCGTCGAACGGACGGTCGAAGCCTATCAACCAAAACAGGGCAAATACGATGATAATGAGGCCGACAAGAGCATACAACACCCTGGACGAGCGCTTCTCCGTAGACCATAATTTCCACTTCTGCATCTCTTAATGGTTTAGTTTATACTTCATGATGGAGTCGAGCAACGCGATTGACGACTCTTCCATCTGAGAGGTCAGATGGTCAATCTTGGAGAGTATATAATTGTAAAACAACTGCAGCACCAGGGCTACTATGATACCGAAGATAGTCGTTATAAGCGCCACTTTCATACCTGCTGCCACAATGGTCGGACTGATATCGCCTGCTGTCTGTATCTGATCGAAAGCCATCACCATACCTACCACCGTGCCAAGAAAACCTAAAGAAGGAGCCATGGCAATGAAAAGTGTAATCCATGAGCAGCCTTTCTCCAAGTTAGCACTTTGCACAGAACCGTAACTGACAATGCTGCGCTCAATGTTGTCGATGCTTTCGTTGATACGGGCTAAACCCTGATAACAGATTGATGCCACCGGGCCACGAGTGTCACGACACAACGCCTTGCCACCCTCTATGTCTCCTGCTGATATCTTTGCATCAAGGTTGGCCATAAACCTTTTAGCATTGATCTCCGAGAGACTCAGATAAATAATGCGCTCGATGCAGAAGGCAAGGCCCAATACCAAAGCCAAGGCGACAAACGACATAAAACCGGCATTACCCTCGATAAACTTTGTCTTCAATGACTTATAAAAAGACGGATGTTCGGGCTGCATGTCGTCACCTCCCGCCAAAGCAGCTTCATCCATTGAGTCGGAAACCTGGTCGTCGCCAAGAGAATCAGTTGCTGTATTGCCCTGCGATACACTCGCTGCCGTATCATTGACAGCAGTTTGCTGAGCCGACAGACTGAAAGGAAACAGCATTAAAATGGTAAGCAGCATGATGGCTGCAAATTTCGTTTTCATTGACTATTTGATTTATCTAAAATTTCTTCTATACTTAACTCTGCATCTAAACAGACGCAAAGTTACGCTAAAATTAGCACAGTGCAAAAAAAAATAAGATAAAGTGAATAAACAAAACATAGTATAGTAGATATTTTTCTCAGTGAAAAGTTGTGATGGATTCAGCACACGTTTTTAGTGGGCTAGAAACAGTATGCCGGAATATGGCCTCTGGATTATCATGCATCTGACTTTATGCCAGGTAATGTAAATATTATTTATGTTAAATGTCCTTTGAGAGTCGCGTTCAAATCAACAAGACAGACATCGAAGCGAAATATGCTGATTATTGAGCATCTTGATAATCAACTGAGGATTAAGTCGTTAAATATTCAATAGTAAGGAATACGGTCATTATGCTTCGGAATATCGCCGAAAAGGCAACATCATTTCGCCGAAATGCCGCTGACAATACGCCGAAATGCCGCTGACAATACGCCGAAATGCCACTGACAATACGCCGAAACGCCGTCAATATATCACAGGAGTAACGATGGCAGTACGATTACGGGATGATTCCGACTCGATTTTGAACCTTTTCCGCTGCTACGAAGTGTTAAAATTTAGATGATGATTTGTAAACGATTTTCAAAACTTCATCCATGTCTATCTCTCGCGAAATCTACCCGTTACACTCAAAAATGGCTGACGACATGATCTTGCGAAGCGAATTCATGCCTTAGGCTGCCTTTGTTACTGATCCACAACAGCCAAGGTAACCAATCGTAATGAAATAACCATACGCAGGAAGTTGTCAACTAATGACGTAATAAAATTTTGTATGAAAATATAGTGAAGAATACAACTAATAATCAAGAAATATCATTAAATTTGCATTCATAATGACAGAAAACATGATAGAAAACGCTATAGGAGAAAACCGCCTTCAAGGAAGATTGGAAGTAATCTGTGGGTCTATGTTCTCGGGGAAAACCGAAGAACTTATCCGCCGACTCAAACGGGCACGCATTGCCAAACAACGCGTGATGATTTTCAAACCAAAGGTTGACACCCGATATTCTGAAATCAATGTCGTTAGCCACGACCACAATTCTATCCCATCGCAACCGGTGACAGACATTCAAGTCATACTCACACAGTCGGTCAACTACGATGTCGTCGGAATAGACGAGGCTCAGTTCTTCGACCTCGGCCTAGTCGATGTATGCAACCGTCTGGCTTATCATGGAGTACGTGTCATTGTTGCCGGACTCGACATGGATTTCAAGGGCGTACCATTTGGACCGATGCCCAACCTGTGCGCCATTGCTGACGAAGTGACCAAGGTGCATGCCATCTGTGTAAAATGTGGTGCCCTTGCCTATGCCAGCCACCGACTGGTCTACAATGAGGCAAGAGTGATGCTTGGAGAGAAAACGGAATATGAACCTCTTTGCCGCGAATGCTATAAGAAAGCCGTTGAGGAAGACCAACGCAATGCACGTTCAGGCAATCTGTTTGACACAAACAATCATTAATAAAGAAGTACAATTATGCCACAAAAGGAAATCACATTTGATAAATTCATACGTTATGCAGGACTGATTGCGCTTGTCATATTCGTGCTCTATACCATCAATTACTTGAGCGCCGTTCTGATACCATTCTTTGTGGCATGGGTGTTTGCTTATCTGCTATATCCCATTGTCAAATTCATTGAGAACAAGCTGCACATCAAAGTAAGGGCATTGGCCATCATCCTAACGTTTATCCTGGTCATAGCGGTCATTGGACTGATTGTATATTTGCTCATTCCACCAATGATTGACCAGTTCGCTAAGCTGTCGGACATTCTTACCCATTGGCTGCATCGCACCACACACTCCAGCAGTATCTCGACATGGATCAGCGACAGAATCATTGAGAACCAGGATGCCATACAGAGCTTCCTCAAGAGCCGGGACTTCTCCGACGCCTTAAAGACGGCTGCTCCCAAGTTGTTTAACTTCCTCGGACAGACGGCAAGCGTCGTCATCAGCATCATTGCTTCGCTTATCACCCTCCTTTACACATTCTTCATCCTGCTCGATTATGAGTTTCTGACAACCAACTGGATACGTATTTTCCCAAAGAAGAACCGGCCCTTCTGGCATGAGCTGGCACAGGACGTGGAACGGGAGCTCAACAATTATATCAGAGGACAAGGATCAGTGGCTTTCTGCATGGCTATTATGTTCTGTATCGGTTTTACCATCATGGACTTTCCTATGGCCATCAGCCTGGGCATCATCATCGGAATACTCGATCTGGTACCTTATCTCCACACATTTGCCCTTATTCCTACGGCCTTTCTGGCTATGCTCAAAGCAGCTGATACTGGACAGAACTTTTGGCTCATCTTTGGAATGGCCGTAGGCTTGTTTGTGGTCGTACAGATTATTACGGACATGGTAATAACACCGAAAATCATGGGTAAAGCCATGGGGCTTAACCCCGCTATCCTACTGCTCTCATTATCGGTATGGGGAGCCATACTCGGTTTCATCGGACTGATCATCGCCCTGCCACTCACCACACTTATCATCGCCTACTGGAAACGGTATGTCACGAAAGAGGAAGAGCCCAAGATCAGTAAGAACAAGAATGAGAACCCGACGGTGACACCAGCTGATACACAATAGTAAACCCCAAAAAACGTCTGAGTAGCTATCGGTAAGACCAGATAGTACTCAGACAGATAATATTGTTTGTAAGAAGGATAAAGTTCTTCAGTACACTTCAATTTCCATGTCGTCAGTGGTTGTCTGTTTCTGTGGCTTGGGCTTAGGCAGTTGCTTCAGTTTACCATGCTCATCAAAAAGTCCATAAGTCGTACGCAACACACTGAATTCTGTACGACGGTTGAGCTGATTGCAGATTTCCTGATGCGACTTATTTTTCAGAGCATTGATGAAACTCTCTGTAAGCACATCACCCACCTTTAACCATGGATAATGCTGCGCGGCCTTTTTGTTAACAGTCTTCGGCTTCTCTTTTCCGTATCCCTTTGGTGTGAGACGATCTGCCTGAATGCCGTGGGCAATGAGGTAGTTGACCACAGACTCGGCCCTGCGCTGCGACAAACGTTTGTTATATTCTGCAGAACCTTTGTAGTCGCAGTGTGCTGCCAGTTCTATCGTAATATTAGGATTTTCCTTCAGCAATGTCACTAGATGATCAAGAGCCGTACGACTGCTGTCTCGCAACGTGGCTTTATCAAAATCGTAAAAGATATTGTCAATCAACGTTGGCGCTGAGATATTAGGAAGAGCAAACTGCAGCGTCGTATCACATGAAGCTATGGGATTGGCCAATGCGTGCACTTCTTCTTGATGGTTGAGATAGCCTTTGCAGGTAGCCATAAAGAGATAGCTCACACCTGGACTCATCACCTTAGTGAATGAGCCATCACTCTTGAGAGTCAGTTTCTCATTTGTGCCATCGTCGCCTACACAATAAACTTGTGCGGCAGGAAGCTCATAGCCATCCATCTCATACACCCAACCTTTGACGGTCTGAATGATCTCAGGATTATCAAAAGAATAGATATGATCCCATCCTTTTCCATCACCTCGATTACTGGAGAAGAACCCTCTATTGTAGGGATTCTCAAAGGTCATTCCGAAATCATCACCTTGGGAATTGAGCGGATAGCCAGGATGAGAAAGATGATAGTGATGGTCAGCTCCTACATGGGCTATAAAAATATCATAGCCTCCAAGGCCACCATGCCCAGTACTTGAAAAATAGAGGTCTCCATTACTACGGAAGGTAGGGAATGCCTCGTCACCCTCTGTATTTACAGGCGCTCCAAGGTTCTCCACACCTCCAAAGCCCGCAGGTGTTATACGTACGCGCCAAATGTCTAATCCACCCTTCCCACCAGGCATGTCAGATGTAAAATATAGCCATTGGCCATCAGGCGAGATGGCCGGATGAGCAAAACTGGACAATGTGTCACCAGACAGCTTCACCTCGGTGGCCTTACCCCATGCGGCATCCGATCTCGTAGACTTCACGATCTGCGCAAAACGGGGATAGGATGGATCAGTAACGCATTGCGTGAGATACATCTCCCTACCGTCCGTTGAGAAACAACACACACCCTCATCGTACGCTGTGTTTAGACCGCCTTGAACCGCTTCAGGCTTCGTCCAGTTGCCTTTATCATCTTTCTTGGATACAAAAATGTCTCCGGCTTTCGTTCCGGTAATACCACTTAACTCATCGCCTTCAGCATCATTGCGAGTAGAAGTAAAATAAAGTTCATCATACTTATCACCGGTGAGCATAGGAGAATAGTCCGCTCGACGAGAATTGACAATATTGACACGCTTCACCGTATACCTGCTTCCCAAATCTTTGATTTTTGGCGCCTCATTAGCAGCCTTTAAACCTTCAGTCGCCAACGGATTGCCAGGAACAGAGTCCAGCACTTCCTTATATACAGCAGCAGCCTCTCTATAAGAGCCAGCCTTCATGAGTTGAGATGCCAATGACAAAAGATCGGCAATATCATCCTGATGATAACGCTCTACATTGCGATATGCAGCAATGGCCTTCGCCGCTTGAAGACTCTTTGCATAACAATAAGCCATCTTCTTGGCAATCTTACCACGACGCTCACGCTCCTTGGATTGCGTTTTCTGATAAGCCATGCGATAAGCTGAAGCCGCATCATAATATTCGCCCAGCGCAAGGAATTTCTCCCCGCGCTTAAAGTATCGATCGGCGCCACATGAGACGAGCAACAATAACAGACTCAAATAAAATAAAACGAGACTTAGCTTCTTCATCTTATTACTAACGTATTAGAAGCATTATTATTATGAAATACGATGAAAACCAAACCTAAACCACCATATCCAGTTGAAGTCACAACATCAGTAATAAGAAATGTACTTGCCATATTATACAAAAAAGTTGGCCTGCGAAAAAACACAAGCCAACAATTAACAAAATATCTATTACTAATCCTTCACCTTGACAATATGCGTCTTAGGTAAGGTCTTATTGCGAAGATTTACACGTGTCACCACAGCCTGAGCGAGATTGATAAATGCTTGTCCAGTAACAGTATCTGCATGAAGGGCTGCTGGTTCGCCATCATCGCCACTGTCGCAAATGCTCTGCACCAAAGGAATTTGAGCTAACAATGGAACCTTCATCTCCTCTGCCAACTGTTTACATCCCTCTTTACCAAAGATATAATAACGATTGTTTGGCAACTCTGCGGGGGTAAACCATGCCATATTCTCCACCAAGCCCAAGATAGGAACATTCACCTTATCGTTGGTATACATATCAATACCTTTACGAGCATCGGCCAAAGCCACCTTTTGTGGAGTAGAAACAATGACTGCACCAGTAATTGCAAGCGTCTGCAAGAGTGTGAGATGAATATCGGAAGTTCCTGGAGGTGTATCAAGCACAAAGTAATCAAGATCACCCCAATCAGCATCAGCAATCAATTGTTTCAAAGCTGATGTAGCCATTCCACCACGCCATAGTGTAGCCGTATTAGGGTCAACAAAGAACCCAATACTCAATACCTTTACACCATATTTTTCGATAGGCTCAATAAGCTGACGGCCGTCTTTTTCTACTCCATAAGGTCTTTCATTTTCAATACCAAACATCTTTGGCATTGACGGACCAAAGATATCAGTATCCAACAAGCCAACCTTGTAGCCCAATCTAGACAAAGCAATCGCAAGATTAGCTGCTACCGTGCTCTTTCCGACTCCGCCCTTTCCCGAGCTAACTGCAATGATATTCTTCACATTCGGAAGAAGCTTGTCTACTTCAGGACGTGGTGAGCTCTTAAACTCCGTCGTAATTGTAACATCAACTTCAGGACCCAATTTATACTTTAAGGTTGCTTCTGCGGCCTTAACCGTTGATTTAATAAATGGGTCGGTTTCACGTGGAAAGATAAGAGAAAAACTTACCTTCTGTCCATTAATACGTATGTTATCGGCCACCATCTCACTCTCTATCAGATTCTTCTTTGTACCTGGATATACAACGGTAGCCAAAATTTCACGAATAAGTTTTGGATATAGTGTCATAATTTATAAACCTTGATGATCAACAAAGTTAATAATAATCCCTCACAACGCCAAATAATTCATTCACAATTTCAATAATCAAACAAAACTGTACCACAAAGGATATTAAATAAAAATAAAGAGTAGAAACACAAGCATTTCTTGCTTACTGCTTGTTTCGCCTACCTTGCCTACCCTGCCTACCTTGCCTACTCTGCCTACCTTGCCTACCCTGCCTACCTCGCCTACTCTGCCTACCTCGCCTACCCTGCCTACCCTGCCTACTTTGCCTACCTTGCCTACCCTGCCTACCTTGCCTACCTTGCCTACTCTGCCTACCCTGCCTACCTTGCCTACCCTGCCTACCCTGCCTACCCTGCCTATATCGAGTAGGAGGTAAACACTAATCATAGTTGCTTATCTCCTACTTTCGTGTTTACCGACTTCTCACACCACCGTACGTGCGGTTCCGCATACGGCGGTTCCTCTTTTGGGTAACCATTTGGCATTCTCGTCAGAAAAACAGATATATCCCGCTTTTCGCAGGCTCATATTTGATGCTGCTGTGTGCATTATCGGTGAGCCTGCTACTCGCCAATTACCCTTTACATATCCCCATCGACGTGCGTTATACTTGTTTATTTCTCAATTAAGGAGGTTTTTGATTCGGGTCTGGGAAAGTTTCCATGACATCCATATACACATCCGCAGGCGTCTCCGTAACCATTCGTCGGTTTCCTCGGTCAATCTCTTCACAGTGGCAAGGTGATAATAGTTCACCCAGCCCTTTATGTAGAGGCAGAGTTTCTCTTTCCGCTTGGCATAGCCCATGCCATTGCTGCGACCCGTCAGCTCTTTTAAGCGGCGACGCATCTTGGCTTTGGTCTTGGGATGTACCGTCAGAAGGCACTTGCCCTTGTTGACGTAGAAAGAGTAACCGAGGTACTTCACCCCACGGACATAGGAGACTACTGTCTTTTCCTTGTTGACCTTTAGGTGAAGCCTGCCTTCTATGAATTTGGTTATGGATTCCCTTACACGTTCCGCAGCCCGTTTGCTGCGGCAGAATATCATCGAGTCGTCGGCAAAGCGGACAAACGGAAGCCCTCTGCGCCCGAGTTCCTCGTCCAGTTCATTAAGCATCACGTTGCTCAACAACGGAATCAGCTGGCCACTATGCGGTGTACCTTCTCGCTGCGCACGAACAAGCCGTTTACCATTACGCCACTCCGAAGATACTTGTGTATAAGCGAGACAACCCTCCCGTCATTGATTGTTCGAGAGAGCACTTCTATGAGCTTGCTATGGCTGACCATATCAAAGAAGCATTCCAAATCCAGGTCGACTAAGTAATCGTAGCCGTCCAAGCATATGAACTGCGCATATCTAACGCATCATGACAACTACGCCACGGTCGTAAGCTGAAGCTGTTCTTGCTGTACCCTACTATGACTACCTAGCCTATCTTGCCTACCCAGCCTATCCAGCCTACCTCGCCTACCCTGCCTACCTCGCCTACCACCAAAAAACCAGTCCCGGAACAAGCTCTTCGCTCGTCCCGGGACTTCTGCTCTTGTTTAAAAGAAGGCGGCTGCCTACTCTCCCGCATTGCATTGCAGTACCATCGGCGCAAGCGGGCTTAACTTCTCTGTTCGG
>Ga0256406_1000677_pt1 | contig 60227 bp, 35 predicted proteins | sample RumenRJG_03DNA_FD_185986 | JGI IMG/M metagenome (GOLD analysis project Ga0256406, IMG submission 185986) | Bovine rumen microbial communities from Lethbridge, Alberta, Canada - RJG_03 | ecosystem: Host-associated > Mammals > Digestive system > Stomach > Rumen | place: Canada: Alberta | collected... | reverse complement strand
ACGTTTTCTAAGCAATCCTATCGGTCTGTTTCCCGTTGCCGAAGCCAAAACTTTCAGTTCCGTGTAGCAGCCTTCCTCAACGCCTACATCAACACCCGTATAATTATAAATTTGCGTTATTCCTCGCATCGTGCCGTTATCATTATAATCATATTTTAAACCACCGGTAGAAATTGCTGTATTTTTGTTTGTTTCAACATCAACTATATACGGTGTGTTATTATGCGTATATACACCGTTATCTAACAGTGCTTTCATACTGTCATAATCAATACCGCGTCCTTTATCCGGTGCTGTAGCAACATAATTTCCTGACCATACATCGCCTTCCTTTGCATATATGGAAGCATTTGCAACGCCCGAAATGTCAATCGTTGTATAACTGATATCATCCTGTTCTTCGGCATATATAACCGGATTTGCACAAATCAATGAAACACTTATTAATATTCCTGATATTCTATTTAATTTTTTCACTGTATCACCTCATTAACGTATCCAAAAATCCCGCAAGTCTTGCATATGCCGAAAACGACGGTTTATTCGATACAACAGCAATTCCGTCTGCCTCTTCAACCGTTTTTCCGAGCTTTGACAGGCTCTCTGCCGAAACATATATAATGCCGCCATCATTTACCGTTTCCGTAAAATCTGCCGTCAGATCGCCGATTGTTGCCTTATTTCCTTCAACCGTTCCGCCGAGAGCAGTAATTGATGCCTCAAACGGTACATAAAGCTTTCCGTCCTTTTCAAACGGTGTATCGGATGCATTTTCAGAAAAGCCGTTCATTGAGCTACTTGCAAAAAATTCATTGCTTCCTGCTTTGAAAACTGCCGCACCGTCAAGAATATCGGTAACATTTTTCGGCATATATCCCATGTCATCCTGGTTAATTTCAGCAAGTCCCGGCAGCTTTTTTAAAATTTCAGCATCGGATTTGATAGTATATTTATCATTTTTTGCGTTCTCAAATCCCGGGTCAAAATACGTAAATTCGTTATTTTCGACGGTCGAACCGCCCTTATGCATATCCGAAATATTTGTTACAACATCGGACATTTGCGGCTGACCGTCATAACAGAACGTCAGCAGCTTATTATATGTAACTAAATTGTTGGAAAAATTCGAATACGGATAGTCCAGCAATCCGGGTTCGGTTTTAAACAGATTAACTGCACGTTCTTTCCAGTCGAAACATTCCGGGTGCTTTTCAAGCCAAGCTTTATTCGGATTATCTCTGTCAAGTCCGATTGTGTGATAATAGCATACACTTTCATCTGTTTCAAAGTTAATACTTATCCTTTTCGGGTTATCTCTCATCGCAACGGCTCGTGGACAATCTATAATAATATTATCGGTACACGTCGTGTGACACCCTATTGCAAATACGCCTGTCGGTATGTTTTCAATAATATTATGATCTATTGTTGCACCTTCCGCACAGTTATCAATATATACGCCTACACGTGTAGGTATAGCAAGACCTCCTATTGTCAGACCCTTTTTCAAATCATTTTTTCTCGCATATTCACTTGTATCGTGAATATAATTATGCCTTATTACCGTACCGATATACGGCTGCATACCTCCGTACAGCAATCCCATATCGCTGGTTTCCCGTACACCGTTGGCAAGCTCGTTATATTCAACAATCGAATCATATGCCGTAAACTGCAAAAGTACACCCGGGCCGTAATCGACAGTATTATTCCTGATTATAAAGCCGCCGCCGTCAGTACGGATACCCGGTGAATATGCATTCTTTATTCGGCTGACATTTGTGAAACTGCAGTTTTCTATACGGCAGTTTGACTTTTCAAGAGTAAACCAGTTACCCGATTGTATTCTGACCGCGCCGTTTCCCAAATTTTTAAAGACACAGTTTAGAATATCAACATTTTTTATATTAAGCTTTATATCTTTTTTATTCGTATCGTTTGGTCTTGCTCTGTTTCCGAACATCTCCATTACTCGCCCTGATATATTCGAAAATTCACAGTTTATAAAGTCAACATCATCAATGTTAACGGCGTCAATTCCTCGGCACTGCGAATACTTAAACTCAATTCCCTTAAAATCCACATATGAAAGTCCGTCAATATCTATCATTACAGGCTTATCATACACCGAGAAATGTATGTCGGCATTTTCCAAGTCAATCTCCCGATCAACATATACGTACATTTTCTTGTTTTCCTTATCAAGGAAGTACTCGCCCGGAACATCCATTTCATCTAAAACATTAAAAAAATAAAATCTTCCGTTTTTTTCATATCCGCCTTCAACGGCATAATCAAGAGTGATTTGTCTGCTCTTTTCATCTACCGCCGCAACGCCGACAGCCGTTTCACCGAATTCCCAGCCTACGGGACCCGTGATATGGACATTGTTGTAATCTTTCCATTTTGAGATGTGTTCTATTACGCTTTCGTCAACACCGATTATCGGCAGCGCATCACCCGGCTGCCATCTCGGCGACGCAAGCGCCCAGTCATTTGCATTTCGTACAACATTTTTAACATAAACATACTGCGACAGATTAAATCTATCCCTGTTAGGCCAGCGCGCCGGCTCAAGAGCGTTATCATTTATAAAAATCTCCATACCCCTTATCGGCTTGTCAGGCTCAAGGTATTCCTGCATTTTTGCAACGTTAAAGCTGTTAATTTTATCATCTATTCCAAGCTTCTTCAAATCCACAACACGAATTTGATTTTTTGCTGCAGCAGGAAGTCTGTCAAGCACAGCCTTGTCGGTAACCTTTTGAAAAACCTTCCCGGATGCCTTGTAGCCACCGCTCATCAAAGGCTTTTCACCGGGGAAATTGCGGTAGACAATTTTTGCGTCCTTAGTGCCGCTGTCCTGCTCTGTAAAATCAACCACATCTTTCCATTTATATTCGCCGCCGCGGAAATATACCGTAACGCCGTTTGTCTTCTGATCCGCCGTAAGTCTTCGGATATAGTCCCTTGCACCCTTCATAGATGCAAGAGGACTGTCCTTCGTTCCGTCATTATTATCATTTCCGTCAACCGCAACATAAATTACAACGCTGTCTGCGCTCTCGTCCGCAAAAGCATTTATACCGCACGAAAAAATCATGCTTGCGGCTAAAAAAGCACTCAGTAATCTTCTCATAATTACCTCCTTATTTATTCTTTGCCGCCAAAAACTCCTTTGCCTGCTTTTGTACGCACTCACGTACCTTTTCAATTCCGGCAGTTTGCAGTTTTTGCATATATTCATTGTACAAAGCTTCAAAATCAGCCGTTGCACCCTTTGCAAGAGTTTTTGAATATTCGTCATAAAGTGAATTTATTCTTGTAATTTCAGTTATAACACTGCTTATATCGGGGATAAAGCCCATAAAATCTGATACAATTGTATCGGGTCCTTCATTTGCAACTTCATATGTATATTGCTTTCGTCCCTTTTCACTTTCAAGCTCATAGGAAAGCTTTGAATTTCCTACAACCCAATGATACTGACCGTAGCTGTCGGAGGACGATGTTCCTGCGCCATCCTTTAATTTTATAATGCCATCGCTCACCTTATCATACTGAACGCCCTCAATTCCGTAAAGCATCAGGTTATAAAGCTCTTTTCCCTTTTCGGAAGATAAAACGTCAATAACGCGCATTGCCTCCTGCGGATGCTCACAACCCACCGAAATTGCAAGCCCGCCGCCTGCCGCTGTCGGAAGAACGTAATTATACTTACGGCTTCTTACAGCAGTGAAATCCTCTCCGTACTGCTTTTTAAAGCTTCTTTCCTGTGAACCGAAGCCGTCAACGCCGCCCTGAAAAATCGTATATCCTCCGGTACCTTTTTTATCGGTATTTGTATCAACACTCAAAATATCCTGTCTTATAAAGCCTTTTTTATACCAGTCGTTTAGGTATTTTGCAGCCGTCTTGTATTCAGGCAGCTCCGCAACATAATACATCTGTCCGTCCGGCTCGCCGAGCTTTGTATAAAATCCTCCCGAAACAATGTTTCCGCCGACATAATCATATCCGTTACATGCAGGCTCTATTGCACCGGCATTCAAATATCCGAGTCCCAAATCTCCGTTGTCTTTCATTTTTTGGAGAATATCTCCGATAGCCTGCCAGTTATCCTCATCGTAAAAATTTGTATTGTAAAATGCTTCTTCAAGCTTATCTCTGTCTACGTATTTGTCAAAAAGCGATGTCGGCATAACAATTCCTGGATCTGCGCGTGTCATTGCCTGATAGCTTATAACTGCATATGTTTTTCCGTTTTTCTGTCCCATATTAATTATCCAGTCGGGCAGCTCATTTATGCAGTCAACATTTTCGCTTTTCATTAAGTCGTCAAGCGGCATAAGCGCCTTATTGTCAATTTCATTTGCAAAATTTAAACTGTATGTACTTAAAATATCATACTTTTCGTCGCCGGTCTGCATAAGCAAAACTCTCTGCTTATAGTCCGACGTATTTATGCACTCAATCTCAACATCAACATTTTCAAGTCCGGGAAACTCTTTGATTTTATTGTTAAACTCCGCCCAAACCTGCTGTGAATCCTTTTGCTCACCCGGTCCCGGGAAAATCCATTTAAGCTTTATGTTGCCGTTGTTTGACTCCTGCTCCTTTTTACATCCCGCCGCCGGAACAAGCATTGCCGCCGCAATCATAATACAAAAAGCCTTAGTAAATCTGTTCTTTTTCATAACCACTTACCTCCGTTATATTTATTAAAAACATTATATATTTTTTATGATTTTTTGCATACCACTTTTGGTAACCTTGTGTGTTTTTTTGATAACTTTTATCTAAAATTCACTTTTACCTCTTTATTTAATCCACCGCTTGCAAAGGTTCTGCCGTCAATCATCACGCTATACCCGTCCTTATCTATTTTAATATCGAATATTTCACCAAAAGCATGAATATTCGTAAGATATATGTGGTCAAGATTGTCGGGCAAAACAGGCTTGAATTTAAAGCTGTGAAGTCCTGTTCCCTCTATTCCCAAAAGTCCGTCGGTTACGGCAAGACAGAAAAGACAGCTTTCTGCGCTTAAGTGACTCTTCATACTTTCTCCGAGCCAGCCTCTGCCATCATCATCTCTTATTGCTTCAACCGCGTAAGGCGTGTGTTCACCGACAAGGCGCTCATGGCTGTAAATATCAAGCCTCTCTATACCCTCTTTTGCATAACCTACCTTCATAAGTCCGCGCAGAGCATAAAGAGTTGCACGATCCCAAATTGTTATATTGCCCTCTTCGGTATAAATCCCGTTTTCCGTCCATAGTCTATCGGATAAAAGTGCGTCCCTTGTGCCTTCTTTTCTCTCGTCAATACCAAACGAAAGCGGTATGCATATCCATGCACGCAGCTTATCATTTCCTTCATAATACCTATATGTTTCAAAGCCCTTCATGTTAAATCCGAAATATTTATTTATATTTTCTCTCAGGCTTTCTTCTTCCCTTTTGTAATATTCCGCTTTCTCAAAATCCCCGTACTCTTTGGCAAGGTATTTCATATTTTTTAAAGCGGCGTATGTAAGCGAAGAGGTAGACAGATTTGCATCTCCGCTTTTAAATCTTCCCTCAAGCTCATCATACTGACTTTTTATTATTCCGTCCTCAGTTTTTCTTTTCAGACAGTAATCAACACAAAATTCCGCTGCTTTATAAAATCTGTCAAGCATTTCACGGCTGCCTCTTCCCAAAAGATAATGACTTACGCCGTATGCGAACATTGCTTCATCGCCACGATCAAGCTTCCAGTAATCCATACCTTCGCAGATTACGCTTGACGGTATGAAATTCCCGAACTTCTCTTTATACTCTGGATCTCTGTTCGCATGACAGAATATACCCTCCGGTATAAAATCATCTTCCGTTGTACCCAAAAAGCCCTGGAACTGACTTATCATGTCAATTACGCTTTTTTCTATAATATCATCATGAACATAGCTAAACCATGACGTTGCATATTCTATCTGGTCATTGCAGAATGATGACGCATAAAATCTGCATCCGCCCGGACTATGGAAAAACCCGTTTTTCGTGCCGGTAACACCTTCGCCCGTTCTCAGCTTGCAAAAACGGTACATTAAATCAATATACCTGTTGCCCGTATCCAAAACCGCATCGTCACATATATCCTTTATTCGTCTTTTCCTTAGGATAAGCTCATCATACGGATTTTTTAAAACAAACTCCTTATTCATGATTTTTGATGAAATTGTTACGGTATATTCAAGCTGTTCGCCGCAGTTGAGCATTGCTTCTTCCTGTCCGTCAAAAATTACAGTCGTCATATATGTTCCTTTTGTTCCCATCATATATCCGACGTTTTTTTGTTTGTCGGCTAAAATGTTAACGTTAATCGCCTTGTCGGAAATGTTTTTTACACGAACGATTTCATACAAATTCATTTCCTTAACGGACGGAAAAACCGTCTTTGTCACTTCAAGCGTTTTACTGCTGTTTTGGCTTATGCTTTCCACAATGCCGTTAATTCTGAACTGCTTCGGATATAGCTTTTGCACTGCTTCATCTATGAGGATTTTCGGAAAAAATTTCTCTGTTACGTCATATTGAAGCGATGCGTGCGTATCATTCGGCTTAAGCCGCAGATTCGGCCAAACACAGTGATGGTTAAAAAATGCTTCTCCACCCTCTTTAATTCCGTATTGATACACTATTGCCGCTCCGAGACCGGTCATTTCAATGTCGTCGATATGTTCTTTTTTATCCTTAACATACCATACAATACTGTCGCCCTCAATGTTCCATCTTTCTTTTTTCATGATTTTTACTCCTTGCTATATTTGGGAAATCTCATCAAAATTTTTGTTCCTTTTCCCAATTCCGAATTAATATCTATGCCGTATTCCTCACCGAACGCAAGTCTTATACGGCTGTTTAAATTTACAATTCCTATGCCGCCATCATCGGCAAAAACATTTTCAAGACTTTCTCTTATCTTTAAAAGCCTATCCGAGTTTATCCCGACTCCGTTATCCGAGACCTCAAAAATCAAATAATTTCCGTCTTCAAAACACCTGACTTCAATTTTCCCGACTTTTCCGTCAAATGCGTGCTTGTACGCATTCTCGATCATCGGCTGAAAAGTCATTCGTACCACACTGCAGCTTTGATACTCCTCCGGAATATTAAAGCTTACCGAAATATTCGGATACTTTTCATTCATCATTTCAACATATCGTCCGGCATAATTCAAGTCATCACGCACCGTAACAATTGCTGCGTCCACTCGCATTGAATACCTCATCATATCAGATAAAATGAGCGTCATTTTTGCACTGCCGTGCGGATTTTCAAAATCATCGAGTATTTGCAGATAAATATTGTTAAGCGCATTATACAGAAAATGCGGATTGAGTTGTGCCTGAAGCGCTGCTATCTGATATGTTTTCTGATTGGACAGGCGATTTTCAAGCTGATTGCGTATTTCATCGTTATGCTGCATAATCATAAAAATTTCATCGGCAATTTCCTTAATCTCCGCAGGCGCTGTTTTATATGCGTTATTATCAAAATCCTGCGGATTTTTTATTACGTTTCCGAAAATTTCAAACGATTCGTTTGTGCTGTTGAGTACATAATAAATCACGATAACCCCTACGCATATACCGATTAAAATACATAATACAATAATTACATTTTCCCTGCCGCCGTTTCCGCTGACATTGCTGACCGTGCAGTAATACCAGTCAAAATTTTCGGAGCGATCAATAATAACAATATCGCTGTCCTGAATATGCGATTTTCCGTTTTCAAATTTTATCGAACCGGGATTATATTTTTTAAGAACCTTATTTTCCTCAAAAGGCATATTAAAGCCAAATTTGTCTCCGCTGAAAATAATTCCGCCGTCATCTAAAATATATGTGTCGGCATTCTTTCTGAATATATCACTTGCAGTTTTAATATTACAGTTTACAACAACAGCGCCCATTGCATCGCCTACCGTAAATGTTTTAACAAATGAAAAAATAACAGGGAAAATATTGCTTTTCAGTCGTTTTACAACGTATATCCCGTTATCGTCAAAATCGTTTTTAAGCCAGTTCATATCTTCAAATTTATCCGATAAAACAAGTGTATTTCCGTTGAGTACAAGATTTTTGTTTTCCGAATACACATAAATCGAGTCAATGTACCGATATGTCATTTTGTATATGTTAAGCTTTTCATAAGTATTTAACAGATTATTATGATTGCTGTTTATATTCTCCGTATTTGAAACAAAATACCGTATATCATCGCTTGCGGCGAGCAAAATAGATAAATTTTTGCACTCCGTCATTGTGTTTTCAAGAAGAGAGATATATGTATCGGTATATTTACGCGCGTTGTCGATAAACTTTTGATGTGTGTTATTATTGATATATGCCGTAATCACCGTACAGGTTGCCACAACAAGCAGCATTACCGGCACGCTGATTTTTATAAACAGCTTAAAATAAAGACTTCTTTTTTTGTACTTAAATAAATTACTCCAAAACCGCATACTATTCCTCCCTTTTGCTGCCCTTTGCATAAAATTCCATAGGAGAAACGCCTACATACTTTTTAAAGTTTTTTACAAAGTACTTATAGTTACTGTATCCGACAAGCTCCGCCGTCCTTTCAATTCCCATATCATTTAATATGTACTCCTTCGCTTTTTCCATTTTTACGGAAGTAACATATTCCTGAAACGGCATACCAAAAACCTTTGCAAACTGCCTTGAAAAATATACGGGATGATAATTCACAAAATCCGCCGCATCGTCACGGCGTACACCGTATTCCATGTTTTCATTTATATACTCCGTAATTCTCTTTTTAAATTCATTATTTATATTTTCGGAATTATTCGCATATTGTTCCGCAAGCCCATACCACAAATCTCTCTTTGAGCCATCGTCGGCATCAGCGCTTATGTCATTAAAAAACAAATGAAGCTTTTCGGTTATTTCCGGCGGAAGACTTCCGTTGTTTTCGTTCGATATTATATCCGCAAGTTTAACAAATTTTTCTTTTTCATTATTTACAAGATAGTTTAAGAGCAGCGTTTTTTCGTTATATGTTTTTAAAAACCGAGTCAGCTTAAATAATTCGCCGCTGTCTTTAAACGGATATATTTTAATTTCCGTATTAATATCGAGCGTTTCATTCAAGACGCTGAAAATATCGTCTGCATTACAGTGCTCGGACGCAATTATGTAAAAATCATCTTTTCTTCTGCTTCCCTCAAAAAACATATTGCTGTCTTTGAATTTAATATTAAGAACATTTGTTATGATTTTTAAAACGGCGTCATCATGATTAATCATTTTGTTTATGCCATTCACATGAATTTTTATAAGTATTCCTTTAAGCTCGGCGCAGCTGCCATTATAAAGCTTTTCACATTTTTCCGAAATATCGCGCTTGTCAAGCAAAAGTCCGTAGCATATCTGCGAATACAGAAGCGGAATTATCGTGTCGCTGTTTTGTTTTATTTTATCAATTTTTTTTGATATATTATTAAGGTTTTCACCAAACTTTACAAAATCAATCGGCTTTAATATATAGTCCTCAACACCGTATTTAATAGCCTTTTGCGCATACTGAAATTCATCATATGCCGAAACGATTATAAATTTTCCCGAAAATCCGTCTGCCTTTAAATTTTCAATCAGCTCCAGTCCCGTCATACCTCCCATTCTTATATCCGTAATAACAAGATCCGACGGATTTTCTTTAAGAAATTTATAAGCCTCTTCACCGTTCAAAAACTTTCCTGTTACGGAAAAATCTTTTTTTACGGTGCTGAAATATCTTTCAAGCACATCTAACACAATTTGCTCATCATCTGCAATAACAACACTGTACACCTTACTTTTCCTCCCATGTGAAATAAATTTTTCTGACAATATAATTATACAGAAATCAACACAGCCTGTCAACATTAATGCAAAGTGTGTCCGGTACAAATTGTATCCATTATCCCTTTATTGCACCAACGGTAAGTCCGCGTGCAAAATATTTCTGAAAAAACGGAAACATGACAAGCATCGGTCCTGCGGCAACAAGCGCCATTGCATAACGCACGCTTTCGGCGGGCAAATTTTCAATGCTGATCAAATCATTTCCCTGCGAAACGGAATTTTTAACAAACTCCACTTCACGCAAAATTCTTTGAAGCAGATACTGCAGAGAATACAGCTTTTCGTTTCGTATGTAAATTAATGATGTGTTCCAGTCATTCCACTTTGCAAGCAAAGTCAAAAAGCACATTGTTGCTATAACAGGCTTTGAAAGCGGTATAATTATCCTTGCAAAAATATAAATTTCTCCTGCACCGTCAATCTTTGCCGCTTCAACAAGACCGTTAGGAAGCCCCTGAAAAAATGTCCTTATAATAATTACATTCCATGCGTTCACAAGTGACGGAAGAATATAAATAAGCATTGTATCATTAAGGTGTAGATATTTGCTGTTAATAATATAGCTCGGTATCATTCCGCCCGAAAATATCATTGTGAAAAAAATATAATAGCTCAGCGGCTTTTTGAAAACACAATTACTTCTTGAAAGTGGATATGCCGCCATCATCATTACGAGCACCGATAAAACCATTGTTACAAGTGAAAATGCAATTGTAACCTTATATGCGTTTAAAATCGTGTCAGGGCTTTTAAAAATCATTTTATATGCGGAAAAATCTATCGCCTTCGGCAAAATAGTATACCCAAACTCTTTTATTGCCTGATCGCTTGAAAGCGATATTGAAATAAGCAGCAAAAACGGCAGTATATATGCAAGCGATAAAAGTATGAAAAATATATGCAATATAATCTGTCCTGTAATCCCTTTTTTATACATAGTCATATTCCCCCTGTTAAAACAAACTGTTTTCTGGACTGATTTTCTTTACAACCGCATTTGTTGAAACGACCATAATAAGTCCCATAACCGACTGGAAAAGTCCTACCGCAGCTCCGCGTGCCATTTCTCCGCCCTGCAAACTTCTGAACACATATGTATTTATAATATCGGTTGTAGGATACAAAAGTCCGACATCACGTGTTGTCTGATAAAACAATCCAAAATCTCCGCTGAACAGATTGCCGAGCGCAAGGATTGATGTGATTGAAATAATCGAAACCAAATGCGGTATGGCAATATGTATTGTTGACTGAAGCTTGTTTGCTCCGTCAATTGCCGCCGCCTCAAAAAGCGACATATCAATTCCCATAAGCGCCGCATAATAAAGGATTGAATTCATTCCTACCGTTGACCACAAATTTACAATCACAAGAATAAACGGCCACGCACCCGGTGTTGCATACCAATCTATCGTTTTTTTCATACTGAGAGAAACAAGCAATTTGTTCAGCACACCCGATACCGGATTTAGTATCGCATAAACCACATAGGCAACAAGCACCATTGACATAAATTTCGGCAATATTACAATCGTATTGTAAACCTTCAGAGCCGCCTTGCTTCTTAAATTATAAAAAAGCAGTGCCAAAATAACCGATGCGGCTGTTCCGAGAATAAGAAAAACCAGACTGTAACCCACTGTGTTTCTCGTTACTCTTATAAAATCCGATGAGCGAAAGAAAAACTCAAAATTCGATAATCCGCACCATTCGCTTTTTTCTATCCCCAAAATCGGATTAAATTTTTTAAACGCTATAATTAAGCCATACATCGGCCAGTACGAAAACACAAATAACAAAACAATTGCCGGCAGCGCCATTAGAATAAATTCAATATTATCAATTTTTTTACCTGTGCTGACGCTTGCTTTTTTCTCACTTTTCACATTAACAGCTCCTTTTTAAGTTCTTTCTTTTATTTTACCATATATGCGTAGCTTAAAAAAAGTACGTTTGGTAACTATCTATTAAAATATGATAACATATTCATAATATACGCTCTATCCTTTTCCAGCCGACAAAACCGTCCTCCCATGTCTTGAACATACCATCGGTAAGCGGTTTCCATTTTTCATATTCGTAAGGTGTATTTTTAGTGCTGAGCATACCATGAATATTTTCGGTTTCTGCCTCCTCCGGCTCCTCGGTGTACATGATAATAAGATTTTCAATATTAAATATCATTCCATATTTATCACAATCTCCCGGATATTCTTCCTGATATTGAAAGTGATAAAATATGTATTCGCTCACACGCTCATTTTTCAGAAAATTAATTGTAAAAACAGGTGTTTTTTTAACCTTTCTTTGCCAATGCGACACTGACAGCGGCTTTGAATAATGGAAAATATCGTTCATTCTCTCCCAGCTTCTTCCGTCAGGGAATTTTTTCATTTTGCATTTCAAAATATTCTCGGGGCTTTCATTACATTGCGATTCATAATATAAAAACACCATATCACCGAAACGTGCTGCCGATATATTTTCAGCCCGGACGTCATCGTTTACACACAAGTTCTTATCCGTAGAATATCCTCTGTACATAAATCTTTCAATCATAAGCTTCTCCTTATTCAAAAACAATTTCTGTATTATTTTTAACAAGCGTAATCGGTATGAAATTCTTTTCCGCACGTCCCGGCACACTTATTTCAAGCGCCATTTCTATTATATTTGTATTCGCATCGCCTATTTCAATTTCAAACTCCGTTTCGGTCATTGCGTGATAAAACTGCTGCATATATGTTCCCATTTCGTCACCGCCGATGCAGGTAACATATTCCGGATGATACAGGCGTATATTCAGCCACATCTGTCTTCCGCGCGTGCATCTGAATTTTATTTTAAACCTTTTGCTGCTGTTATTTGTAAACTCCGGAGCTTCTTTATAGTCAAACAAAACATCCATAAGCTCAAAGTTATATTCAACCTTAAACGGACTTTTTTCGCGTCCGTCATATATCGAACGCTTACACATTTCGCTTGGAGTGCTGTAAAACAGATTTTCGCTTTCACGAACGGCAAAATTATTTTCGGGAAGAATATCAAGGTTTTCGCTCCCCAAAATCGATGGAGCAAGGCGCATAATTCTGTCGGTCAGCTCATCAATATCTTGCGGAATTGTAATTGTCCAGTCCATATCATTGATGCAGCAGGTTGAAATTTTCTTTCCGATAGGTGCAATCCACTTTTCGGGAATACTGCTTTCGCCGTAAATAATACCGAAAAGTGCGCCGACCGTTGCAACGGTGCAATCCGTATCCTCTCCGCAATTCATTGCAATTGTTATGCTCTTTTCAAAGTCACCGCCTCCGTACAACAGTCCTATTATGACAATGCCGACATTTCCCGATGCGCTGTAGCCTATCTCACCCGCTTCAATACGGTTTCCGTCCAAATCCGTCCACCCTGCTCTGCCGCTAAAAGAACTCGGCTCAACTCTCATAAGCTCGAAAAAAGCTTCTTTCCATGATAAGCCGCTTTTAAAAGAATTAATTACACTGCCAATTGCCCGTCTTACACCGCATTCATCGGGAAGATATGATAAGCCTATCTCAATAAGTCTGTAAACATCACTTTCGACAAATGCCGCACTTTCCATAGCAGCGCAGAAAATCTCCGCATAAACACCCTCTTCGGCATGATCAACCTCAGCGTCCATCTGCGCATATTTAACTGCAATCTCCGGATGACCCGGAGCAAGACACGCCCATATTTCACTTCTTATAAACGCACCGCAGCTGTTTTTGTATAAATTATTTACCCAGCCCGAAAGCGGTGGCAGTATTCCGCGCTCAAGATTTGCCTTGCAGCAGCCGTACTCCTCCGGATTTGGCGTTATGTACGAAAGCCAGTATTCACCCAAAATTCTTGAATTGAGCTGCGTTTTATATTTTTCCGCAGCATTGAGCCATACGAGCTGTAAATCCAAATCATCATTCGGCACAGGCTCTCCCGACAGATCCTGCAAATAAAAATCAAAAAATTTACTAAAGGTCATGCAGTTTTTCCCCTCGGTCGGCGCTCCGAACGTTCCGCCTATGTTTTTCCCAAGCCAACAGCCTTTTATTTTATTTCTGTACGTTTTGTAATCCATCTATTCTATCTCCTCAAAAAATTATTTTTCCATCATCTTTCAGCTGATACAATATATCCGCAACACCCTTATATGCCGTCCCGTTCCCGATATAGCCGCCGCCCGTCTTTACAATACTCTTAATCCCTTCTTCCGCATTTCCTACGCAGCCGCCGACAAATCCGAGTTTTCCGTCTATCATGGAAATGTCATTATAGCTGTCGCCGATTGCAAGCACCTCGTGCGGCTGTACACCGAAATGCTTTGCTGCCGCAAGAAGCGCATTTCCTTTGCCGGCACTTTTGCTGTAAACTGTTACCATAGCACCGTTTCTGTGAACCGCCGCATCCTCTATTTTTCTTTCATTTACAAATTCCGAAAGCAATTCCATTGCCTTTTGCGCATACTCTTTTTCTGTATGAATTTCCACTGCGAAATCACCATACACATAAAAATTTGTTACCCTTATATTATTTGCTTCATACATTTCAAAAATTTCTTCCATGTATGCAGTCATTTTGCGTGTTAATGAGGTTATTTTTTTATGTATACGCCTGTTATGCTCCTCAACTTCCTTATAGTTTAAGCCGTTCACCTCATAAATGTATGCCTCTCGTCCGATAATATAATTCGGAAAATTTCCGGACCAAGGGAGTCCCATTCGTTTAAAATCATAATAAAAGTCCCAGTATTGTCTTCCCGAAACAATGCCGGCATATCCTCCCGTTTTTGTAAATCGGTTAATCAAATCAATTGTTTCCCTGCCTATTATTGACTCCTGCCCGGAATAATCAAGCAAAGTCCAATCATAGTCCATAGCAATCATTTTTATCATATCATATATACCCCATATTATCCGAACACGACAGTATGCTTTCCGTTTCTGTCAAAAACAGCCGTACTGCTCTTTTTACCGTCTATATAAATTTCCGTCCAGTTTTTTCTTACCTCAACTGTCAAACAGCAGCCGGCAAGCACAACATCCTTGATTTTGAAGTCAAAGCTTTTAAATGGCTTTAACTCCATATTTTCGCTGTCAACCTTTAAGCCGAGTATTCTGATAAGGTATTCCCAACAGCATTTATATCTCGGATATGCCGGAAATCTCGGCGTATCCTTAGACATTTCCTCCGGAAGCGTACAGCTTTTTCCATCCTCCGTAATCGCCTTATTCCATTCGCCGACGGCAAGGTGATTATTGGCAAAGCTTTTTTCAACAGAGCGAAAAACATCAAGCGATTCTTCCTCATATCCAAGCTCACCGAGAATTGAGCCCAAATTCAGCTGCGCGCCTATCCAACACGTTTTTGCGTGATACTGCTTATTGTCATAGTACGGCACACCGTTCGGAAGCATACCGTTAGCCCAGCCGCGAAAACCATTTTCCTTATCGTCTATCAGATTATTTTTGTAAATATACCTTACGCTGCTTTCTATTTTATCAAGCGGCAGCAGTGGCTCCTTTGCCCGCTGTACAAGCAAAAGCCATCTTCCGAACATCTGATCCGAAAAAACGCTGTCCGGAATACTTGACTCATTAGCACCCTCTGTTCTGAAAAAGCAGTTAAAATATCCTTTTTTGTCATTCCACAAATATTTTACAAAATTCTCCTCTGCCTGTTTTAAAAGCTCCTCTATATTCTCTCCGTCAAGCTCGATTTTCTCCTTGTGTACTTCATTCATTTTGCATACGGAATACAGCGCCGCAATCCACGGGGTATTTACATATGCACCCAGTCCCGGCATTTTCCACAGGTCATAGCTTTGATTTCCGTGCTTCGATTCGATAAGACCGTTAAACGCCTTTTGAGAATAGACTCTATTGAGAGCGTCCTCTATCGGACGCTTCATATCATCAAGAAATTTTTTATCATTATACCACAGATAGTCGCGGTAAATTCTTGTTATGTAGCAGGGTTCTTCAACATAATCAGACCTATCACTCCACAAAGAATGCCAAACAAGACCCTTGTCCTCGCCTTCGTGCGGGATTTTATCTTTATACATATACATATCTAACTTTTCAATTTCCGGCCAGTTAATCATGTATATCCAGCCGCTGTAAATTGTAACATCCATCGTGTTCATATATGGGTGCGGTGATTCTATCTCCATAAAATACGGCTCTGTGCTTAGCATTGTAGAAGTAATAACAGATGACAGCGATGAAAACCATACGCGCTTAAATTCCGGCGGCACATCAAAAGACTCCTGCCATTTTATCATTTGGTTTTTCCAGTCAATGTGCATTTTTTCGGCATAGCAAAGCACATCCGCAAAGCTTGAAAATCTAATTGTATAATATCTTTTGTATTCTTCCGTCATAACAGCAGACGGCGTTACAAAATCAGGATAAAACCACGCAAAATACGCATCAGCATCTACCGTTTTTCCGGGCTGAACGCTCAATGAGCATTTTTTTGCTGCCCCCGAAAATACAGCCGATATTGCTTTGTCCGCATTTTCTGTTTCAAAACGCAAACCAATATTTAAAGTCTTGTTGCCCGTGTTTTTAACCTGTATTTCCATACACAAAACAGGTATTGACGACTCCTCCAAATTATGAGGAATAAGCGGCGAATAAGCAAGCATTTTAACCTCTGCACCCATTTTTTTATATACCGCCCTGTGAATTGAAAATGGCAAAAATTCATACGATTCAAAGCTGTCCGCAGTATACATATCGGTATCATTAAGCCTTTCGCTCTGAAAAGCATACTCGTCCGCTCCGTCCGAAATAACCAAAGATAAGAAATTATATCTGTCTTTTCCGTGCAAATTAAGATAATCATAACATTCAAGCCTGTTAAACTCATCATACTTGCCCTTACATGGCGCAGAATTAAAATTCGGCAGAACAAAACCAAACCTGCCCAAAACACCGTAACCCGTTCCGATACCGCCGAACGGAACACCTATACTGTGCGATACATCTACCCAGTTTTCTGTTATTTTCATACTAATCCTCCATTCCGCCGCTGTGCGGCGGCACAAATCTCAACGTGAAAAATATGCTTTTCAGAATATCTTTTCAAGAGGCGACTGTGTATGTTCACACTCCCAACCTCGAAAAAAGGCAAGCTGTACAGCATATTTTTCACGTTATACCTCCAAATTATTTGTTACTGTAGTTATCAATAATATATTTTCCGACTTTGGCAGTCAGTGCAAATATATCTTCTCTTAATTCATAAGGAACACCGTTGACAGCGCCGTGTATTTCATAATTAAACGTGCCCTTATAGTCTATTTTTTCAAGCGCACATATAACCTCTTTCCAATCAATAAACCCTAAAAACGGCATAAGATGATTGTCGCCGCTGCAATAATTATCGTTAATATGAAGCACCTTTAATCTGTTCCCTATCTTTAAAATGCTCTCCGTCTGATTACTGCCAGAGCAAAGTCCGTGACCGGTGTCCCAGCAAATACCAATCTTATATCCGCTGTACCGATCACATAAATCAATTACATCCTCTGTCTTTGAAAAAGACCAGTCAAACGGCATATTTTCTATGCATACTCCGATTCCTGCCTTTGTTGCAGCCGGAACTATCCAATCAAATTTCTCTATACTCCGTTTGCTGTTTTCCTCAAAGCTGTTTTCTCTGTAAGGATACGGGTGAAAAACCACCCATTCCACACCCATTATTTTTGCACATTCAATACACCGCTTAATCATTTTTTCATTAAAAGCCTCGTCCCACCTTGTGACCTCAAATTGATGCCCGTGTGCCTGATGAATACGTATACCGTTTTCATCCGCAAATTTTCGGATTTCCTTTGCCCAGTGAACATATTCGCCGGAAAGCATCGGCGAATCCTCGCCTCTTACATAATCTCCGTAATTAAAATCAAATACGTAATATCCGTATTTCATAAGCGCCTTCATAGCATCTATCGCTGTGTAGCTGAAATCTACATTCCATGCATTTTTTGTTCTCATAGCAAGATTTAACGATGTTGATAATTCCATAAGCTCAACCTCCCACTCACATCTATTTTATCAGACTATCCTAATCATAAAAAGGTCGTTTGATAACTCTTTGATGACGTTTCATAACTTTTATGTAAAAACCAAATATGTATAACTTTTAAACTTCATTGTTTTTAGTCTGCTTATTCAATACGGCTTAGCTTCTTTCCTGCCCGTTCAGGAACGGACAAAGGCTGCCGGCAAAAGTTAATTATGTTTGACGGCAGCCCATTTTTACTATTTTAATGCCATTTTAACTGTCTTTATTTCAAAAGGTCTGAACGTTAGTTCAACAGCGTTTTCATGTACTTCCAAAGCCGCCAACTCTCTCTCATCAAGATTTACTAAGCACGCTCGCTCAATATACATGGGAACGGTTAGTGTCCCTGCTTGCGCTTTCCCGTGGTATTCTGCCATTCTGACTATAATAGCTTCATCATCTTCAGCTTTTTTTAGCGAAACAATTCTTGCACCTTTGCATCTGAGCATTGGTAAATCTACATTTGATAATCTCCCGTTTTCAACAAACAACTCAGCATTAAATGCATTTCCGTCCGGCACGGCAGAGTTTTCATCAAATCCGTCTGCATATGAACAGAGCATATACGAAAACTCATGCGTCCCCGCATCTCTCATTCCATCCCAATCAGTCATAGAATATGCGGCAGGATCATGCAGATATGTTGCATTTCCCGGACTACGTAACGGCGTCACAAAAATTGTTCTTCCTCCGGAATTATTACCTGTAATATAATGCGATGGAGTACCTTGATTAAACAGGCATACCGACGCATTTTTGCCCTCAACTCCTGCCCAGTTAATAGCCGGATATTCGTTAATTGCAGCGGCCCACTGCTCTTTCCCTTCCCTGAATTTTGACAATCCGTACTCTTTTCTTTCAAGATATCCGTATGGAATTTCATACATATCACGTCCGCCAAACATTACAGGAACAGCAATTCTCAGCCTGTGATTAATCGTATCCCAAAAAACTTTACAATTCATATAAATCTTATCCGAATTTTTATATAATATAATTTCATATTCTATACCAATTCCCGTTACAGAATAAGCAATAACCCTATCCGGAAGGGAAATTTTAAATTTAATCTTACTACAATTTTCGCTTGTTTCTATTTGGGTGAGAAGCGTTTCTTTTCTGAAAGTTGTCCTTCTTAGATCGGATGACATGGTCGCCCACGGAGAGCCGTCATCATGTTCAAGAATAAATTCAAACGGCATATATTCCGTTTCTCCGCAAATATCCATTTTAAGAGATTTATCATAGATATTCTTAACGCCATGTAATCCTGCTGTTATTTTGTACCTTTCATTCTCTATAAAAAATTCTCTTGTGTCAAATACGTTTTCCGTTTCTTTTATTGCATCTGTTAAAATTGACTCACCTGTCTGTTTCTTAAACTCTGCTATTTTCTCAATATTACAGCTGAATTTCTGTTTTTTCCACTTATAATATTTTATTTCATATGGATTTAAGCGACAGATAGCCATGTTTTCAGATACTTTGCAAAGCTCTTTTTCAGAATCATCGCACAATGTGTATCCGGGTTTCACTTCTATTATCTTTTCAACATAATCATTGGTAGGATTAAAAATTGTAACCTCATCTGAAATTTTTAATTGTTCTTTCAGATTTTTTGTATTCATCTTTTCTATCGCACCCTGCACATCATCAAAAACATCCATAAGCTCATCAAATGCAGCATCAACGTGCGTTGCGGTCACAGCATCATGAAACATTGTAAAATTGATTTTACGCCACATCTCTTCAATTTCTTTTGTATGCGGTTCTTTGCCGTTTATATAACTCATTAAATTAAGCGTTTCCGCAGCTGTCATCATGTTTTCTGTTTTTCTCAGGCGTTGCTTCATTCTGATTCGAGTCGCATAAACACCGGTGTTATTTGTGTTCATTTCAACAGATGATGCAATTTCATCTTCGGGAGGATTGTCAACTTTTGATAAATCAATGCAATCATCAAGCAATTCATCATATGTCGAAAACACAACTTCAATCTCATTTTTGTGTTTCTCGGCAAATTCAATAATATCCTCTCTCGGCATCAGTTCCTCGCCGCCACAAAGTATATATTCAGGACCGTCACCTGTTACTTTTGACAAATCCATTCTATTCATCGGAATAATCTGCGGCTTTATATGTTCAGCGTCAATTCCCCGATACCCGCACTTTTCACAGCCATATCCGCTGCATTTCGGGCACGGCGGATATTTGTAATAACCTCCGCTTTCAAACACTATTTTCATCGGTGTGGTAACCACAGTCGTACCATCCAACCCTCTCCAATAATTACCATCACAGCGACTATAGCTTATTTTTCCTATATATTTACAGTCAAATCCCCGTACGATCTGCGGCAGTTGTGCCGAGTTTCCGAAAGCGTCTGTCCTCTGGCACACACCGGATGGTTTGTCACATAAATTTTTCATCCATCGTTTACCGTAGAGATAATTTCTTACAATACTTTCACCGCTGCATAGGTTTACATCAATAATGTTGTTCCCCGTAAACATTGTACTGGCTCTTCCTTCAGCATAAAGTTCTTTCAACTCATCTTTATACATTGGATTTCGTTCTAAAAATTTTCTTACAACCTCATTTGATTCAATTGTAAATTTATACTGCGGATACTTTCTTGCAAGCCTAATATTATCAAGTATATAATATTCCTCAAGCTTGGCATAAGATACAAAGTTTTGTCCCTTAAAAAACATATTGCGGTCAAAAGGTCTTCGCCATGTCAAATCCATATGATCACATACGATTGCTTTTATTCTTTTCATATTTCAGTCACCTGCATTCCTTTGTTTTTGTAATTATCAATAATACATTTTGGATTATAACATACAGTTAAATCAAACAAAAGGACGTTTGATAACTCTTTGATGACGTTTCATAACTTTTGTATAAAAGCATAAAATTGAAAAATAAAAAAGAACAGTTAATCCATTACACTTGGTTGCTCTCATGATTTAATAGCACCTCGGTCTTGCCACAAAACCAAAGCCGATGTTTGTTGCGATAACAACATTATTCCCGCCGCTTGATGAGTGGATAACAAGAATGTTTCCGGCAGCGTCCTTTGCGGCTTGTGCAGATTTTGAGCAACCTTTTTCGCTTGCTTGGCAGCTTGCCTTGCCGCTTTTTTCGTGATTTCCTTCTGCGTCTTTGCCGCCCGTTTTGCTGATTTAACAGCTTTTTTCTTTGCAGATTTGCCGACATAGGAATTGCCCGTTTTAACGGCTTTGTATGTACCTTTCAAAAGACTGTCTTTTGATTTAACCTCTTTTTGGGGGTTTGACTTAATGTACATAGGCGTGTTTTTAATGTATGCAAATTGGTTTACGGGTATTTCATCAGCTTTTGCGATAATAATGCTGCATTTGCAGATTTTGCAGGAGGAAAAATACCTGGAAACTGTTTTCGGCAATGAATATACCGAATATAAAAAGCACGTTTTCAGATACTTGGGCAGGAAATAAATAATTATAATACGGTAATTTTGCATATCAGGGCAATCGGGAATGGAGTCCCGGCTGCTCTTTTTTGATGTAAAAAGGTTACGAAATGTCATAAAAGAGTTATCAAACGTCCTTTTGCCTTTAATTATGTTTTGTTATGATACTTATTAATAAGCGCTACATGGTGCAGATGGCGTTTTATGTGCAATTACTAAAGGTATATGTAATAAAATTTCAGGAGAAAAATTATGGCTGATTTTACAAGATTAAAAAATTATATTGACTCTTTGTGCGACCAATATCCACTTGCATCAAGCGATGTTATTGTAATGAGGGAGCATGAACAAGTTTTTCGCGGAATGAGCGGTTTTAAATACGCGGAGAAAAAAATTCCTCTTGACGGAAAAGAACTTTACTATATATTTTCATGCACAAAAATGTGCACTTGCGTTGCGGCGATGCAGCTTATTGAGCGTGGAAAAATGAACCTTTCGGACAAGCTTGCGGATTATATTCCCGAATTTGCTCATATGAAAGTAAAGCTTACAGACGGAAATGTAAAAGAGGCAGAAACACCGATTACAATTCATCATCTTATGACAATGACGGGCGGATTCGGATACGAGCTGGAGGATAGTTCGATAGTTAATGCTGTGCGTGAAAATCCGAATATTTCTACACTTGACTTGGTGAGAAATATGTCAAAAATGACGCTGCACTTTGAGCCAGGAACAAAATGGAAGTACAGTTTGTGTCATGATATACTCGGCGGAGTTATTGAGGCTGTTTCAGGAATAAAGTTTTCGGAGTACCTAACGGAAAATATATTTAAACCGCTTGGAATGGCACACACAGGATTTGAGCTTAAGCAGGATGATGAAGATAGTATTATGGCACCGGCGGCATATGTGAATGAGGACGGCAGCATAACGGATTTGCCTGCCGAATGTAATCACAAGCTGTCAAAAAATTATGAAAGCGGCGGCGCGGGACTTATTTCTTCTACGGAAGATTATGTAAAGTTAGCCGATGCATTGGCAAATTTGGGCATGGGTAAAACAGGAAGCAGGATATTGTCGGAGCAATCGGTTGACAGATTGCGTCATGACGAACTGACCGATGAAATGAAAAAGGATTTCTGGAAAGGTCCATACTACAGTTACGGACTGGGCTTTCGTACACTTGTCAGCAAGGAAAACGGAGCAAGAAGTCCGATAGGTGAGTTTGGTTGGGAAGGTACAAGAGGGTGTTATTGTTTTATTGATACCGATAATCGCATTGCGGTTTTCTATGCAACGCAGATTGCGAGCGAGCATGCATTTCTTAATAACGAAGTTCACCCCCAAATAAGAGACTTGGTATATGACGCATTGGATTTATAGGAAAAATGAAAAGCATGATTAATATGAAATAGGAGTAAGGGTGAAAGCATCGTGCGAAACTATCTTTATGGTAAAAGGTGGATAAAAAACCTATGCGGTAAACCGTCCGGTGTTTGCTAAAGAACGGACACATTTGGAAACACGGCACAAATGCCGCAGATTATCTGCGGATTTGACTGCAAGTATATCGGAAGGATAAGTTACAGTACGTGTGACGGGAATTATTGGCGCGGACCGGACGGAACAACCGTTGTTACAACGCTGATGAATATTGTGTTTGAAAGCGGCGGTTACTATAAATATCCACCATATCCGGAATGTAACGGATACGGCTGCAAAAAGTGTGATTACCGCGGTATTGATGCCGAGCACGTACAACCTCAGATTATACCGATGGACAGAATGGACTTATCCAAAGTGACAGGCGAGGGTGCCGAATACATAATAGCTTTTTACCTCCTTATTCAATGTAGATTCCAAACTTCAAATCCTTGATTGCGTCCTGGATTTGAATACTCGCCCTCACAAACACATTTGTTCCGGTGTTTTCTGTCTTGATTTTTTCATCGTCCCAAGAGGACACATCTCTCGTTTCTGAAAGCCACTGTCTTGTTTCGTCAATGTCGATTTCAGCCTTGTTGTCATACTTAAAATTGTAGAATCCGAAGCGAAAATTGTACGTCAAATATATGATATGTTTATATTTTAACAAACGAAAAATATATAGGTAATGTTTTACTTTACAAAACCTTTTCCAGAGAGTTCCCTAATACCAAAAGAATAAAAAATAATGGTGAACATAAGAAATACTGTGCAAACAATAACCACCCTCCTATTATTGATGAAGAAATATTTGAAAAAGTACAAAGTGAACGTTTACGACGTTCAAATATCGAAATAACTTCTGAAGGAAAGAAAAGAAAATCTCACAAATATAGTTCCAAAAAGCCTAATTACGACAAAACTCATGATGAGTAGGCTAAATTGTGCAGTGATATGTATTTGTGCAAATTTTACAAATGTTTACGGGGGTAAAATCCGAGTTTTTATGCATCATTTTGCGGATTTGTTTACCCCCGGGGGTAAACTTTAACCTTCGAACCAAATAAAAAGACAAAATAAATAAGGCTCAAAAAGAGCCTGAAACGTCAGAAACCGCTTGAAATCAAGCGGTTTCTCGTGTATCAAACAATGCGTTTGATTATGAGACGAGTAGGCTATTTAATTAATACAATTTCGCAATTTACAGATTATTTTGCGAAATTGTTTACTCCTTTATAAAGTTCACTGCAATCTTCCATACTTTTTCAAGTCGTTCTTCCTGTGGTTTCATTTCTTGTTCTGCACCTATTTTTTGTACTGTTACATAAATTTTCTTATCTATAATCGGTTTGCAATAATCATATAGGATTATCCCATCGGAAGTTTCAATAAATTTGTATCCGGCATATATTTCATTATTTAATATTTCTTGAATCTTCTCTTCGGTCCACTCATTCTCACTGAAAAAGTATTTGCTTTCATCTTTAGTTTTCCAGCATATTTCCTTTAAAGGAATACTCCAAATATACATCCAATATATTTCCCTGATAATATCCGCTTGGGCATCATTTATTTTCAATCTGTTGTTTCTGTCAAGTTCATACCCAAAAACAGCAACTCTTTCAACTTCTTCTTTAGAAATATTTTTGAATCCAACACTTTTATCCAAATCTGAAAGTCCCAAAAACCATGTATCAATTATATCCTCCCTGGTTTTATACACTGGGCATCTCTGTTCTATTTTTCTCTTCATAAACGCTACAGTTCCTTTCATTTTTATAGTATATTACCTCTGTTTTCATATATTATCAAGTCATAATTCCATAATAAAGTAAACAAACTTTGAAACAAATATTGTAAAATATAGTCTACTATGATATACTCTTATTAGGTGGTGGATATTATGGAACGTAAAGTTGTTAAAATAATTAAACCGGATTATTCTATTTTAAAAAAACACGTGTAGCTGTTTACTGCAGAGTAAGCACAGCTCATCTCGAACAAATGAATAGTTTAGAAAATCAAATTGATTATTTCAAATCATTGGTTCAGCAAAATTTGCAATGGGCTCTTGTAGATATATATTCAGATGTTCAATCAGGTAAAAATAATGGCAGAGCGGAATTTCAAAGAATGATTCAGGATTGCATGGATAATAAAATTGACTTAATAATTACAAAATCAGTTAGTCGCTTCGGAAGAAACACTGTAGAGACTTTGGAAGTATTACGAAAACTCAAACTAAATGGTGTTGAAGTCTTTTTTGAAAATGAGAATCTGACAGTTTCTGACCCAAATAATGAATTTATAATTTCATTGCTATCAGCTTATGCACAAGCAGAAAGCGAGTCAAGAAGTCAAAATATAAAATTGGGAATAAAAAACCAAATTGAAAATGGTACATCAAAGCTTTATAACAGACCATGTTACGGATACCGCCATGATAAAGATGGTAATCTTGAAGTTGTATGGCAACAAGCATTAGTTGTTCAAAAAATATTTGACTATTATTTAGAAGGTGCAAGTATAATACAAATAATAAAATTATTGCAAAAAGAGGGTATCAAATCACCTACCGGAAGAGATGTATGGTCAAAGAAAACCATAGAAAATATTTTAACAAATGAAAAATATATAGGTAATGTTTTACTTTACAAAACCTATTCCAGAGAGTTCCCTAATACCAAGAGAATAAAAAATAATGGTGAACATAAGAAATACTGTGCAAACAATAACCACCCACCTATTATTGATGAAGAAATATTTGAAAAAGTACAAAGCGAACGTTTACGACGTTCAAATATCGAAATCACTTCTGAAGGAAAGAAAAGAAAATCTCGTAAATATAGTTCGAAAAAGCCCAATATCGACATAATGTTTGATGATGAGTAGGCTAAATTTTATTTTGTGCAAATTTTACAAATGTTTACGGGGGTAAAATCCGAGTTTTTATGCATCATTTTGCGGATTTGTTTACCCCCGGGGGTAAACCTTCACCTTCAAACAAAATAAAAAGACAAAAAAATAAGGCTTAAAATAAGCCCTAAACGTCAGAAACCGCTTGAAATCAAGCGGTTTCTCGTGTATCAAACAATGCGTTTGATTATGGCTCCTCAAGTTGGGCTCGAACCAACGACCCTGCGGTTAACAGCCGCATGCTCTAGCGCCCATATATAAAAACATATAAAAACACAGAAAAAACAATTATTCACACAAACAAGCTTTTCATTTATTCTTCCATTACAAACTGTTTATATGTCATATTGAATACAATTTCTATGCTGTAACCTCTACCAACTCTCACCTCATCAATAAGCTGACACGCTATCATTTTCTTCTGTTCCAATGTAGCATGCATATATTCATTTGCCCATCCATGAAATTGAGCATAGCTATTGTCCAACTGATTAAACAAAGTATTTTTTTCATATAAAGTCTTGTTGCACTCATTTAATTCGACTTCGATTATCCTTATATCTTCCTTTGTCTTATCCAACGACATTGAAAGAATATCAACAGAAAATTTGCTTTCACCGACTAAGGCTCTGCCAACTTCCGCCGCAAGTTCCTTAAGACGGTTATCCAATTTATCTTTTTCCTGCTGTAATTCTTTTACTTTATTCCGGCATTGTTCAATCTGTTTCTTATATCGGATTTCCAAAGCCTTATCTTTAGGAGTATCTTTTATCTTAGACAGATAATCTATCAATATTTGATTTACCTCATCATCGACTCGTTTAGCAACATAACTTCCTTGTCCGTCACAGTCATTTAAGCGTCTTGTTCTATGATAACAAATATATTTTAGAACTTCGTTCTTGACCACGGTATTATCAGCAAGTACATATTTATCATAATGCGTTGTTGCGGTCATCCTTGAACCGCAATGAGCACACACAATATTTCCGGATAACAATGTACGTCCTTTTGTAGTCCTTGCAATATGTTTTTTATCTGTATTTTTTACTGAACGTTGTTTTAAAATATTCTGTGCTTCATTGTACTGCCATTCATCAATAATAACAAGATGTTCTTGTTTTGGGGAAATGTTTTCCTTTGCAACATAATAACCACAATAAATTCTATTTTTTAACATACGATTAATGTTATTACATTGAAATTCACTTCCATTGTGAGTACGTATACCCAATTCATTCAGATATCTTGCCATTCTATATGAACCATAGCCATTATTAACGGTTTTATCAAAAACCATTCTTACTATATCTGCTTCCCTCTCATCAATAACCAATTTTTTTAATTCTCTTCCCTTTTTATTGGTTACTCCGCTTGGAACTAATTTATATCCGTAAGGCGTAACGCCTCCTGTATAAATTCCTTCATTTGTTAATTGTTCCAACCTTGTCTTGATTCTTGCAGAAGTCTTTACGCTTTCACCGTTTGCCTGCCAGAAGCGTATGTAATTTAAAAGTTTATCTGTCTGATTTTCAAAACGCTGCTCTCCCTCCTGTGTACTCCAAACTCGTATACCTTGTTTCACAAACCATTCAACAATAAATGGTGTTTCATCATCACGTCTTCCCAGTCTGTCAAACATATAAACAAGTAAAATGTCAAATTCCTTATTGAGTGCTGCCTCTTTTAAATCCTGAATTGCATCTCTTTTTGTTGCAGAAACTTTAAATCCCGATATTCCCTTTTCCAAAAATTCTTTAGCTATTATCCAATTGTTATTCTGGGCAAATTCACGACAAGCGATTTTTTGCATAGGAATATCATCCTTTGGATCTACCTGTTTTTTTGTAGATACTCTGTATAAACAATATGCTTTTTCCAATGTTTTCAGCCACCTTTTTTAAGTAACCACACTTGAAAACATATACACTTTATATGAATATTATATATTTATGTTCTCTATTTGTCAAGTGTAATTTCCATTCTTTTTTCGTATGTATTTAATAGATTTTCTATTACAGCATTTATACCTGCTGAATTGTCCTTTTCTGTAAACCTTATAACTATATTCGGCTTATCCTTAATGTGAATTGACCTTTCTTTTTCATCTGCATTGTCTAAAATATATTCCATAAATCTATATCCTCCCATTTATACGTTTAAAAGTATTACTCCTTTTTAACAGCCTTTGGTTTTGGCATACATATTCATCTAAGAATCTCCCGGGTACTCCGCAAGGTGCGTACACAAGTATCATTATAACTATACGTTTTATGGCGATTATATCCACCACGGATATATTTACAGACTAATATTGTTCGCTCTATTTGCATCCATATGATTTAGAATTGGGGATCGAAATATGCAAAGGTCATGGCGTATTATCCGAAGTCGCTGCCGTTTTCAGCGGCCGTACAGTCCTATGGTTAAAAAGGCGCTATTCAATTGTCAACGTTCAATAAATAATATCGGATTATTATTTTTATAAAAAACATTAAACTTATTAATATGCTTTATAACATCAATAACCCACTGCTGAAAAGAGAGTGCAGAAAAGGGGGAAATTGCACTCCCTTTTCAGAGTATGAATTTACGCTATCTTAAATTCAAGAATCTTTGTGATTAGTTTTGTTTCCAACCGGCGCCTTAAATCATCATCAACAATTGTATATTCTTTGCCCGCTTCATCGTACACTTGTCTTATCGACAAAGATACTATGTATCCTTCATAGTGCTTCAACACGGCGTTAATCGCATCCACATCACCATTAGAAGCAGCAGCTATGACTGGGAACGGAATTAAACTATTATTGCTCTTCATTTAGATCCCTCCATATGTTTTTTCATTTTACTTAGTGAGCTTACTCGCCTATACTGAACAGTTCTGCGAACAATGTTTAACATCTCTGCAATTTCCGTGTCGCTTATTTCCAAAAAATACGAGAGTAAAACAATATCCTTGCTTGACGGAGGCAGACTTGAGATTGCCGCTGCAAGCAAATCACTTTCAACCGTTATTTCAAAATCTTTCACTGTAAAGTAATTCTTATCCGATGGATACTTGTCTGTCACACTAAGTTCATCAATTTGTTTTTGCCTCATTTCGGAAAATAATATCTCCTTATCTGCCTGCAACTTTAGCCTGCGCTGATAATCAATCTTTTCTCCTCGAAGTATTTTCTTGCAAAAGCAGTCAAATTGATGCTGTATTGTTTCCTTCCGGGAAGAAGTGAGTTCCATTTAAAGATCACCTCCCTCCGTTTCCGCAAGGCGGTTTTCTTTCCCCTTTCACTCATTATCCCGTTTACAAAACTCGATTTTGGCAAACTTTCAGAAAAATTTTTTAAAAATTTTCTACGAACTATCCATGCACTGCACCTCCGTTATATAAAATTCTATAGCCACATGCAAAACTCTAAAGCCATAGAGTATATGCAGTTTTACGGATGCGGCAAATCCGTTTTGTCACTAAAAATTTAATTTTAGTGTATAGAAAAAACCACTCAAATTTGGTATAATATAATTGCAACAAAAATCTCAAAGGAGAGTGGTTTTTATCTATCGCCAAGAAATTCTACAAGACATCAGTCTTTTCACATCATAACCCAAATCAAAGTTTATGATAAATTGTTTCTAAATTTGGATTTATCTTTTATTCCAGCTTACAATTCAAAAACAGGTCGTATAGGATACAGTAATCATTTGATGATTTGTGCCTTCATTGTTATGAAATGCGAAGGCTTTGCTCAAATATCGGATTTGCATGATTACCTATCCAATAATCTTATCATTGCTCATATTTCTATTTTATCAATTGCAATAACTGCTGTTTTTAAAGTATTTATTTAGAAAAAGAACATATTTCGCACTGCAAATTAAAAAAGCCGAATTTGTCAATCGACTTTTTTGACAAATTCGGCTTTTAGATTATGAAATTATCTTTTTTATTAAATTTACTTCATAACATTAAATCATTCTCATGTGTCCATAAAAGAAGCTGCTATGGTTATTACATCATAAACCTTTCCGTCCCTCCATTTGAAGCTTATCATTTTTCCCTGTCTTGTTCTCATATTCTTAACATATCCGCTTTCCCATACCTTCGGAATTGCAGGTAAAAGCTCTGCTTTTCCGTTATGACTCTGCACAAGCATTTCACAAATTGCGGCACATATTCCGAAATTACCGTCAATCTGGAATGGCGGGTGTGCGTCAAGCATATTGGGATAGATTGACTTTTTAAACATATTTATAATATGAGAATTTGCCTTTTCTCCGTCACCAAAACGTGCGTACACATTAGCAATCCACGCATTGGACCAGCCTGTGTGTCCTCCTCCGTGTATCATGCGATATTCAAGAGATTTCTTTGCCGCATCAAAAAGTGGTGTCCCTTTTTTAAGTGTGTTACCGGGATAAACACCGAAAAGATGAGATATATGTCTGTGACCCTTTTCAATCTCCTCAAATTCTTCTCCGTATTCCAAAAGTCTTCCGTCAGAGCCAATTTTAAGCGGCTTTAAACGTCCGAGCATTGACTTATATTTTTCGCTGTCCTTCCCGAGAACATCTGAAAGCTCAATCATATTACCAAGATAATCGGCTATGATTGATAAATCCATTGCAGTTCCCTCTGATGCAAACACCTCGACACCATTATATCTGAAGCTGTTTTCGGGTGATGTTGACGGACAGGTTGTAAGATGTCCGTCTTCCGTTTCAATCATCCACCCTTCAAGGAAATCATAAATACCCTCAAGAACACCGAAATATTTCTTTAAAAATTCAACATCTCTCGTGTACATATAATGCTCATATATATCCCTTGCAAGCCATATACCGCCCATGTGCCAATAGCCCCATCGAACGCCCTTTGTTGCCTCAAGGTTATATCTCCACAAATCGGTATTATGACAACAGCACCAACCCTTTAAGCCGTAGTGATTGCCCCTTTCGGATAAATCCTTTACCATATCTATCAACGGCATATGACACTCGGACAAGCCTGTTTGTTCAACAGCCCAATAGTTCATTTCGGTATTTATATTTACGGTATAATTTGAATGCCATGGTGACACCGGCTCCTTTGTCCATATTCCCTGCAAATTCGAAGGCTGACCGCCCGGCTGTGAGCTTGCAATCATCAGATACCTGCCGTAGTCAAACAAAAGCTCGGTAAGCTTATTGTCAACAGCACCCTTTGCAACCCTGTTAATTCGCTCATCTGTGGGAATATCTTCAAAATCCTCTCCGTCAATGCAAAGCTCCATTCTGTTGTATTGCTCACAATATGCCTTAATATGTCTGTCTTTTAATTCTTCAAAGGAATATTTTAAAGCATTTTCAAGCCTGCTCATACAAATTTCCTCATAAGGCTTACCCTCTGATATTGGCTGTTTGTTATAGCCGTTAAAGCCTGTTGCGATTGAATATACAAGGGTATAATAAGATGCTTTTTCAATTTTAAGCCTTTGTCCCCATGCACTCACCTTTCCGTCAGTCAACACCTTTATTGCAATACAGTAAGGAACGCTTTCCTTATTTGGATCTGTTTCAAATTGATTTTCCTCCAAATTGGCATCATAATAAGTAGGGCATCTTCCTGTTGCATAAATTGTATTATTTCTATAGGTTAGTTTGTCATATCCAAGCCACAAATCAAGTATGACCGCTGCTGTGAGCATATTATAATTTGTTTTAACTCTTACTGCCATAACATCATCGGCAAGAGAGGTAAAATACTCTCTTTCATATGTAACAGGTCCGTCAACCTTAGGATCACTATAGCTGCATTCCGATTTTACAACTGCTGTTTCCAAGTCAAGCTCTCTCCTGTAATCAAGCAGTGGTTTTTTATTCTTATTTTCTTCAGCATGATAAACCACATCTGTGGATATGTTGTCAATATTAAGCTTTAAACTTCCCGGTGTCAGATACAGCTGCGTCCATCTTCCGCCCATCATATCGGACAGCTTTTTGTCGGAAATATCAAATTCCTTTCTCTTTATATGCTCCCGTATTTCATTCAGCTTATCCATGCTGTGAAGTGTATTGTCGGTTTCCGGGCCTCCGCTCCACAGTGTTTCCTCGTTAAGATAAATCAGGTCGTTTTCGGGATCGGCAAAAACCATGCCACCTATTCTGCCATTTCCTATAGGCAATGCTTCATTCCAATTATCTGCCTGTTTTTTATACCAAAGCTTTGACATTTTAATCATTCCTTACATAATATAATTATTTTAAGTCATATAAAAACTCATTTATAAGTCCAAAATCTGTTTGCAATAAGCCTTTCCTGAGCTATTACTCCGGTTATCCTAATAGCGTTACCACAGCCTGAACTGATTCTAATTGCTCAAATTCTTTTAATGCTCGCTCTTATATACTTTTTAATAATATAGCCGTTGCGGTAAAGCCTTCCATTCTGTTTATTTTTAAAACATTTTCTTCAATTTTTATTCCAATATCATTAAAAATATTCTTTATTTCGTAGCCCTTAGGTATATCAATCTGTATATCGCGGCTTAAACCTTCAAAGTTGTGGCAGACAACAAGCATCTCATCATTTGCTGTTCTGCATACAATTTGTGTTCCCCTCGGATACCTTGTACATTTGCTTCTGTTTCCGTAAATTTTTGTCTTACCGTTTTTAATTACGTTTTCAAGATTTCCGTAGAATTGCATTGCCTCCATAACAATATCTTGTTGCCAATCCTCAAGCTTATCAATAGATCCCGACAAGCATGCACGTCCTAAGAATGTTGCAGCGAGAGAATATATGAGTCTGTCTTTGTTGTCGTCCTCATGCAATACCGCCCAGATAAGCTCCTGCGACGGAAGCATAAGATTATGCAGGTTTGCGGCAATATACGGAATTTCCACAGCCTCATGTGCATCAGAAAATGATGAAACGGCCGACACACCCATCATTGACGGCTCAAGTCTGTGTCCGCCCGAAGCACAGTTTTCTATAATCAAGTCAGGAATTTCCTTTTTCATTTGGATGAAGAAATCCTTTACGCACTGCAAATGCTCTCTTAATCCCTCTGCCCCCGATTCTGCTCCGTCAACCTCAACTCCGATGTTGTTGTTATAATCAACCTTTATGTAGCCGAAATCATTATCCTTGAGCATTTTTATGACCTTTTCGTAAAGATATTCTTTGACATCTTTGTGTCTAAAATCCCAATATGACCTGAATTCTCCGCTTTTTAATACGACTCCGTCTTTTTGAAGCTTCATATTGTCATATTCAGGTCCGAACATTTTTGAACCTTCTGTTGTTACCTCAAATTCAAACCATACACCGGGAATCATTCCGTTTTCTCGAATAATTCTGTTCATTTCCTTCATGTTTGGGAATATGTTTTGATCAATATTCCATTCGCCGTTTGAATCCTGTTCACATCCTTCCTTGCACCACCCTGCATCAATAACAATATATTTCACTCCATATTTTTTTGCAGCCTTGCAGTAAGACAGCATTTTTTCTTGCGTCGGACGTCCCCATGTCGCACAATATTCATTGAATGATGTTGGTATGCCTTTCTCACCGTATTCAAGCTGCGCGGTTTTCTGCATATCTGTTACAGCATGGCAAGCATCAAATATGTCACCCTTTACTGTTGCGATATATGCCTTTGGCGCTTTGAAGCCTTCACCCTTTTTTACTGTCTTTTTCCAACCGCAAAATTCTCTGTCACCCAAGCCGCCGCTTAAGGATAAGGTATCATCAAATCGTGTCAGTTCCATTTGCCATGTGGCATTATGGGCAAGCTGAACCGCCCACATCACTCCCATTTTTTTATCCTCAAATACGGCTGTCGGGAAGTATCTTTTTACCGGATAGCTTCCTTTACTTCCAAACTTTTCATTATTTCCGTTAAAGCCTGCCCATGACTTTTCGAGTGATAATTCCTCTATAGATTGGCATATATGCTTTCCCTCCATACTCCAACCGCCGAAAAAACGATGTAGGTTATAGGTATCGGGAGCATCATCTGTCTGAAACGGGCTAAGATTATCGAGCGAAAAGCTCGAAAGCATATCAAGTGTTACGTCTTTGTCGCTTTCATTTATGAATTCATTCTGACATTCCAAGCCTTCTAAGCCATGTCTGTAAATGATGGAATGTTTTATTTTGTATCCATCCTCTGCTGACACAACAGTAATAACGGATGTAATGGTTTCCGTTTCGACAAGCTCCTGTGACTCAAATATCATAGCCTTTTGTTTTTTCATTGTGGTACCCGGAAAACTTAAATTTTCACCTACCAAATGGAAATACGCCAGCCTGCCGACATTCCAAGTTTGCATATATCTCGCCCTCGGATTAAACGGCATTTTATCATTTTCCCATGGCTTTGTCCTGTCCCCCGCCTCGGATACAGGAAACATCTGCATACCTACACTCTTTTCATCAATTAAATAATCTATTTGTGTATTACCTAATATATAGCTTTTAATTTCCATGGTCTATCTCCTATATTGTTCCATCTATTTATTTCTTAATACCCTGTGTTTTTTTACCAACACACATCGGCATTAAACAATATCCTTGTCAAGCATTCCAAAAGAAAATAGTCACCAAAGGTTGTATATGTCATTTGTCCGTTTTGGTAACCTAAGATACCGGCAACCGATGTATCTTTATTTACGTAATTACTACATAATGCTTCTACTGTGTTTTCTGCAAAATCAGCAAGTCTTTCATTTTTAATAAACTTATTCAGCTCAAGCATTCCGCATGAAATAATTGCCGCCGCAGAGGTGTCAACGTTATACTTGCAATTTACCGCATCGGTAGCATCCCACTCAGGATTATCCCTGTGACCACATTCAAATGCCGGCATACCCTCAGGCAATCTGAAATCCCAGACAGGTATATAACTTTCACCGCAACACTCAATATACTTTTCAGCTATTTTTACTGCTAAATCATAATAGCTCTTATCATTAAAATATTTTGCTGTCAATGCAAGACCGTAAACCATCCATGCCGTCCCTCTTGCCCAGTGAGAGCCATTGGAATAACCACAGCCATTAGCCTCTTCAACCATTTCTCCGGTCTTTCTGTCAAAGAAAAACGAATGACATACAGAATAGTCTTCTCTAACAAAATATTTAACAGTTGTATCAGCATGAGCCTTTGCAATATCACGGTAAATTGTGTGTCCCGTTTCCTTCCACGCCCAGAACAACAGCTGAATATTCATCATACAGTCAATGATTGCTCTGCCCTGTCTTTCATCATCATCCATTCTTCCCCATGCATCAATGTAATTGCCTTTTATATCAAATCTTTTTATCAACTCATCAGCGGCCTTAAGAGCAGTGATTTTATGTCCCTTGTCACCTGTTATATTATATAGTTCAACGCTGTAAGGTGAATACAAAAAGCCTATATCGTGCATTGTATCAATGGAATGATTAAAAATCTTATCCCTATAAGCATGAGCAAATTTGTTTGCCCATTTTAAATACTTGTTATTCTTCTCTGTTTTATAAAGCATGGGTGCTTGTCCTGTTATGAAAGAAGTTGTCCAATTAAACATATTAAAAAAATCTGCTCTTTGGCTTTCTGTATAATAATCTCCCTTTTTACAAGCACTAAACTCATACATTCCCTCATATTTTTCCATATGTATTTCAAATTTTTTCTTGCATATATCATATGTATTCTGCAATATACTTATATCCATTATACCGTACCTCTTTCTTAAAATTTAATATGATGCTTATTATTCATACAAAGGTGCATATCCTGTGCCGGTTTCATTCCATTCAAACTTCTCTGGTATTTTAATTTCCGAAATAAAGTCAATATTATCATTTATCTCAAATTCAAATGAACCTATATATTGACTTGAATTACCATTGTAGGCTATACTTTGTGCATCCATTACAACACCATATTTCTCTGTGCCTTTTTCTACAATCAACAAGGATTTTGCGTTAGTCTTAATTTCATCAACCACAAATGCCTTCGCATCTGCACAGGACATATACCGTATCTTTGTACCATTAGCAAATTCTGCTGCAAAATCGACAGTATCACCATTTGACGAATCAGTACAAAATGTCATCGGATTTTGGGTATTTTTAGAAGGAGCAAGTATCGTTACTATTTGAGTCTTATCACCCATTTTTTCATCAGACCATTCTATATGCAAATCAACTTTAGGCGCAAATCCATTCATTGCGATATTGCTTCCGCCTCTGAACCAGCCGATTCCGACTTCGCCCTTTTCATAATTACCATAATATTTCTTATAGCTTAATTCTTTTGGCGAAAAGCTCTTAATAAATATATTCGGTCCTTCTGTGTCATTTGTATAAGTAATATTATTATCGCTGTCAACAATAACCTGTTCATTTTTAAATCCGGTATAGATATTTTGTTTATTTTCATCATATCCGGGGAAATGCCACATCTGGGTGTATTTATTAGCACCCTCCATTGTATTCTTCATTGTATCATTTACAATCCAAATACCGGCTTCCTTCACAAATATAATCTGACGTTGATGTTCTGCATCCTTTTCTATTGCACCTGTATCGGTATACTGCTTATACTGAACCTTTTGAATACTTTCATCACGGTCAACAAGTGAATATCCTCCTGTCCAGCTTCCCTCGGCAAAATCAAATCTATCTCCTGAGAGCCATCTTGCTTCAAGAATATTATTATCAACTGAAGAAAGAGCTGTACCCCAATTATTATTTGTGGAAAAAGTTCCGTCATCATTAAACTCATATTGCTTATCTGCCTGTGATTTATCATTAACCATTACAGTAGACCATTTTCGTGTTGAGGTTTCTCCGAGATAGCTGTTTAATTCCGAATATTTATCCTTTAAATCAACTGCATTTTCAGGTAAGCTGTCAACTGTACCGTAATCATGAGTTCCACCGCTCAGCAAAAGCGTTCTTTTATAGGCTGTCAAATTAAGAACCGCATTTGTTCCTGTCATATTGTGTCCGCTGTTACGCTTGTTGTAATTAAAGAAGGACAAATATAGTGCATCAGAGCTCCAATCGCTCCTCATTGAGCCATAACCCGAATAAGGCAAATATACTGATGAATACTGATTGTTTTGTAAGTTCTCACGTTCCTCATCAAGTTTTGCTGCCTCTGTAGCTTTTTTCCAATAAGCCGGAGTACCGGAATTGGTGCCATTGCCGTAATTAGACATCAAATTAATCGGCGAAGTAAACTGCTCACGCATTCTTTCAAAGTATAGATTACTTTTTGAAAGCTTTAAGCTTTCCGCATATTCCGGAACTATTGACTGAACCCAATCAGTAATATTTTTCTTTAAAGTATAGTCACCGGAATTATAACCTCCCGAAATTTCCAAATATCCACCATCCGGCTGATTAAATTTATCAAAGCTTTCGTTAAGTGATTCTATAATCACATCTTCATACTGATTACAGCATGTAAAATCCTTAAACAAACATAAGTATTTCATCAACCCGGTCAATCCGTTTGTTAATTGATTCGGTATTGCGCCCATATCAAGGTATGACGATAATCTGAAAAATTCATTTACTGAAAGCTGATAACATATATTTGCAAATCTCACAGGATCAACAAGATCATATGCTTCGTCTTCAAGCTTATCGCTGTAAACAGCACTATCCATATCCATGTAAAAATCATCAGTATACTGATTTTCAATACTATCTGACGGAAGTGCCTTGCACATGGTAATCAAGCCTGCTGTAATACGAGCAGCTGTTCCGGCTGTTTCAAGACGCGCCGCTGCATTATATCCCCCAAGCTCATACTTCCATACTCTTGAATCAACATATTTTTGATAGTATTTTCCATCCTCCTCGCTCATTCCATCTACAAGAGAATTAACACTATCAACATAATTGCAGGAATAATCGTTTAAAATCTGTAAATATCTTTCAAGATACAAAGTATCTCCGGTACAAGCATATAAACAAATCATTGGATATATTGTACTTGCATCATAATATTTTGCATCATTTGGAGCTTCAACAGCATCCGAAATCCATGTTGGTATTTCCAACCATCTTATGCTGCTATCCTTTTTTGTATCAAATGTATCAAAATAACCGCCGTAATCCTTTTGGAAATAGCTTGCATTGTTGGTAGGCTTTTTGTATTTTGCATTGTAGTCGCTTGCAGACATTTTTCCGCATAAAACCTTCATGGAGTCAGTATGCTGACCATTGCCTCCTTCACTTTTATACCAAGCTCTGTTATCAATTGAATCAGTATAATCAATCGCCCTCATTCTATCAATCATATAATTTCTGAACAATATCAGGCTTTCCAAATAGTATCCGTCATCATACAACTTATAAATATCCTTTGTATCTTCACTTGTGGAATCAAGGTTAGAAAACAATTTAACTGCTGTATTTTCAATTGTTTCGGAATTATATATATCCAATGCAGAGCCAAACGGAACCGCAACACCGTCTATTTCTTGCTTTGTAACAATTTGCTTTTCCTTATAATCATCTACAGGTGTCATTAAATTAATATTTTCCCACAAAAATACTTTAATTTTTTGTCCGCCGTTAATATCAAAGGGGATTTTATATGAATTTTGGTTAGCGAAATAATCAAACTCAAAATCTATTTTTTGCACAGCACACAGCTTTTCATTTTCATCATAGGATGCTATTACCAACAAAATCTTGTCGCTATCCCAATATACATTATCAACATTTATTGTGATAGACTTATCTGTATCGCTGTAGTCAAAATTCATATCTAATACTGTATCAAGCTCGGCAGATACCAATGTATCGGTTAAATTCTTATTTCCTTCTTTAACATAAATATTCAATTTGGCAGGATCATCATACTCAACAGAAAATTTATGTCTGTAGCTGCCATATCCATCAACTTTGCTTGACCCGATATATACTATATCTTCTGCTGTCACTTCCTCAAGAGATTTATCTTTATCTGCCGCCATAACAAGGACATCTCTTCCGGAATAATCCAATCCCGCATTTCCTTTTACAACAATTACCCCTTTTTTAGTGTTTAACACAGCTTGTGCCTGTGCCATCACATTAATACCTGTGGTACAAAAACAAGCAATAGTCATTATTAATGCTAATATTCTTTTCATTGTTTTGTTTCCATCTCCTTGCGTTAAAATTAGTTTATAAAAACTCTTTATACAAATTGGACTTTCGCCGGAAACAACTTCAATACGTATCAATCCAACGAAAGTCACAATATGTATCGGGCATTTATTAAAAATTTATTAATCAGGTATATATAATAGGTCTTATTTTGAGATGTTCTTAACGCACTGTGCTGCTTCTGCTCTTGTGAGATTATTTTTAGGCATAAAGTTGTTTATATCATCTCCGGAGAAATATCCGTTTGCCTTTCCCGCACCAACATATATCCTTGCCCATTCTGCCACGTTTTCCCAATCGGCAAAGCTTTCATCCTTTGCTTGAGTGTTATTTCCCATTGCAATAACCACTATTTTAGCCATTTCTTCACGGGTGAGGTGAACGTCGGGATTAAATAATCCATTTTCATCTCCACTTATAAATCCCAAGTCATATGCCGTTTGAATGTAACCTGCACGGCTATCTGTTTTTGAAACATCAGAAAATACATTTTGATATTCCGACGCATCTTTGCCCATACCCTTTACAATCATTCTTACAAAATCAGCCCTTGTAATTTTTTCATTCGGTCTGAAGGAGCTTTCGTTCTCAATAATTCCATTGACATAAAGCTGCTTAATCGTATCATATGCCCAGTGACCCTCTATATCATTAAAGGGTATTTGAGCAGCTGCTTTTTCTGCAAGCTCTTTATAATCGGCAGAATTATATACCGGCTCATATGTACCATCCGGATAATCAACCCACTCAAAGAGTTCAGGAGTTCCTATTGCATCAATATCATTTAATCCGCCGTTATCCTTTATTGTAAAGGTAAAGCTTTCATATGGTGCGTTAATTATAATATGATTATTGGCAGCAAATGTACAATTAAGTACCATACCGCTCTTCTCCCCTTCCGGGGTTTCGCACAAAACCAATGATTTTGCTCTCATTTCAAGACCGCTTATATTAAACATCATTTCATCTGTAGTTGAATAATAGGTTACTTTCGTTCCATCATTCTTCTCCAGTTCAAAACCGGTCAGATTTTTTGATTTATCTGATAAATCTGTGCTTTTTACTATAGGATTGTTTTCGTCAGGTGATGGTGTGAGAACGGTTGCTAACTGTGTTTTAGAGCCATAACCGCCGTCCTTCCATTCAACATATACCACATCCTTCGGGTGAAATTGACCATATTCGCCTTCAATTCCACCTCTGTACCAGCCTAATCCCATTTCTCCCTTTTCGTAATATCCGTAATATCTTTTATAGGATATATCATTAGGTGAAAAGCTACTCATAAAAATATTGGGATTTCCTGTATCATTTGTATAAACAAGATTCTTATCCTCATCAACTAAAATCTGCTCATGTGAAAATCCTGTATATGTAGCCGTATCTCCTTCCGCATACGCCGGGAATTGCCATAGCTGATCATATTTGTTTTCCTTTGACGATGCCAAAGTGTTTTCCATTTCATCAAGCACAATCCAAAGACCCGCATCCTTTACAAAAACAAACTGTCTGTTATGTACAGCATCCTTTGAAATAGTACCGGTATCTGTATAAGGCTGATACTTAACCTTTTGAATTTCCTCATGACGATCGAGCATTGAGTATCCCTGTTCCCATTTTGACTCTGCAAAATCAAAGTTATCATTTGAAACCCAACGTGAATCAAGAATTTCTCCGGTAACTTTATTTATTGACGTTCCCCATTGATTTTGTGTAGAAAATGTTCCGTCACTGTTAAAAATATATTCATTACCGGCCTGCGACTTGTCATTTACAATTACGGTAGACCATTTTTTAGTTGATGTTTCTACCAAAAAACTATTTAGTTCGTAAACCTTATCCTTACTTGCATCCGTGACTTGTTCAGGTGTGTAATTGTGCACACCTCCGCTAATAATCATTGATCGCTTGTATGCCGTAAGATTTGTAACAGCACCTGTTCCTGTCATATTATGACCGCTATTTCTTCTGCTATAATTATAAAATGCCATATAAAGTGCGTCTGAGCTCCAATCACTTCTCATTGAGCCATGTCCCGAATATGGAAGGTATGCCGACGTATATATGTTATCCTGCAATTCTGCCCTGCTCTCGTCAAGCGTTTTTGCTTTATTACTGTCCTTCCAATAGGCCGGAGTACCGCCTTCATATGAGTTACCATAATTTGCCTGAAGATTAATCGGTGAAGTATTCTGCTCAAGTAATCTTTCAAAATAAAGGTTTGACTTTTCCAGATTTATTTTACCTGCATATTCCGGTGCACCTGATAATACCCAATTTGCAATATTTTTTTTCAATCTGAAATCGCCCGAATTATATCCCAATGAAACCTCTACATACGCACCGTCAGGCTGATTAAGCTTATCCATACCTGCATTAAACGAATCAATGACAATTGTTTCATTATTCTTAACACAGTCTAATTCTTTAAACAAACACAAATATCTGAAAAGTCCGCTAAGACCGTTTGTCAGCTGATTGCCTATTGCACCCATATCCAAATATGCCGAAAGTCTTGAAAATTCATTTTTTGCAATATGATAGCATATATTTCCGAATCTTACAGGATCAATAAGATCATAGCTTTCCTCAGGCAAAGGCTCTTGATATGTTTCAAACCGAAGTCTATTATAATATTCAATTGTATATTGATCTTTTATTTCAGGATTTGGTAATGACTTTGCCATAATAATAAGTCCCGAACACAATCTTTCGCTTCGTCCGGCAGTTTCAAGTCTTGTTGCGGCATTACGTCCGTTAGGTTGTGTCACCCAAACTCTCGGATCTACATTCTGCTGATAATCTGCTGCCGCTTCTTGACTCATTCCGGCCACCGCTGAATTAACCGCATCAACATAATTTGTTGCATAGTCATTCAGTATCTGTAAATATTTCTTCAGATAAATTTCATTTCCCGAAACAGCAAAACGACAAGCAAGATACCCTGTACTTGTTGGTTCAATTACAATATCATTAGGATTTTCGGCAGTAAGTCCGCTGTAGATCCAGGTTGGTATCTCAAGCCATCTTATATGCGAATCAAGATCAGGATCCATTGTTTCAAGATAACCGCCGTAATCCTTATTGAATTTTGAACCTTGGTCAACCCATTTCTTATTCCTCGGATCGTTGTTAAATTCCTCCATAGTCATAAATCCTGCCAAAACATCCATCTGACACGCTCTGTGCGGCCACCATTTACCGTCATCTCCGGCTCCGTACCACTCATAATTTGCAACACCATCCGGATCGTCAATTCTTCTTAATTTATTAAGCATGTAATTTCTGTATACTATAAGGGCTTCGAGATATTTCCCTTTATCATACAACGTTTTAACATCTGCAACATTCTCATCATCAACAAGCATATCAAAAAGCTTTGTTGCCGTTGCTTTTATATCATCGGAACTATATATCGGAAGTGTTGTTCCGTAAGGAACATACACTCCGTCAATATACTTGCCTTTTTTCTCATTCTCGGCTGCATTTGCCGGTAATATACCGCAAAGCATAACAAAGCAAATAAGAAAGCTTATAATTTTTTTAATGTTCATATCGTCACTCTCCTTTTTTGTTATTTTGTGTCGAAATTACTTATAAATAATAATAAAATCAACACTGTGCACCGGAACAACCATTGCAAAAACCTTTGCTCCGGCATATAAATCATTTTTAGAAATCGGAGTTATTTTCTTTGACTTTGTATCATATATTGCATAACTCATTTTCCCGTATACAAACGCTTTTTTCTTTGGTGTATCATTATTGTAAAGTACATATGTATCATTTGATACAGAATTAATTCTTCCGAAATATACGGCACCGCTTCTTTCGCCTGCCCAACCTGTTGTTGTAGAGCTTTCCGGACTGTATGCAAATTCGGGATCGTCCTGATATTCATATAAAACCCTGAACGACATTATCTTTCCTTTTTCATTTACCTGTATCTGAATAACATCTCCCGATTTTAGCTCATCAAAACGCTTGTACTGATTTGATGACTGAATTGCATTACTTGTCAAATCTGCATCCTGTGTATAGCATATATATTCATTTCCTTTATTTGAAAACCCCTCAATTACATATTGAATTTCATCATCTTCTGTAATTGATGTATAAATCTTTTCTATACATACAACAGGATCACTTGCAGACTCAAAGGTATCTGATACTTTATCCTGACTCTGTGCAACAACAATACTTGCAATACCGTTTTCCTTTATGTCATATACTTTCATTGACGGCATTTCTTTTTCTCCAAACTGACTTATTGTATAAATTTTCCAGTCATTTTCATCATTGGTTATATAAAAAATTTTTGTTTCGTTATTGGTAAGAGCAGCATATTGTTCTCCCTTATCCAAAACCTGCACATAACCACTTCTTACATTTGCATTTGGTTTGGTTATTTTTCCTTCTTCAGTAAGCTTTACTGTATTAATATTTATACAAAAATCGTCAGTATCCCATGTTGATGCATCAGTTACCTTTGCAGTTTCAAAAGCCTTTATCGTTCCGTTTTCATTAATGCTGTATCTGATAAGCTGACTTTCAATACTTCCTCCAACAAACATCTGAGCTTTTATGACAGAATATGCTTCCTCAATATTCTTATAGGTATTTGTTATTTTATTATTTCCGTCATAGTAGGTGAATTTAATTTTATCCGCAGCTTCAAATCTCTTTAGTTCACCATCCATGGTAAAGATAGAAAAATATAATATTGGTTCATCCGATTCATCATCTAATGATAACTTATACAAATAACCATACGAAGTCTCTTTTCTTTCATTGAATCCCACAATGCATCCCTCATGAGAAATACTAAAACTTCCCGAATTACCGGTTTCAAGATTATCATATACACTTTTTAATATGCGATATTCTTTTCCATCAATTGTAATATAGTAAAGTCCATCATCTCTCTTTATGCCTGATACGGTACCCGAGATAATTTCAGCCGATACTATACAACGTGCATAATCTTTACCTTGGCTCATTGCAACAGCAAAAACATTCCATTGTACACAATCAGATAATGCTATTTTCTTGCCGTTTTTGTCATAAAGCTTATAAACTTCTTCATCATACTGAATATTATTTCCGTCTTTAAAGGAAATTATCTCAGCTGCTTCTGATGCAAAATCCACAGTATGCAATTCATAATTCCATATAATAACAACATCATATACATTATCTCTGTCATTGTCAATAAGCCTCACGCTTCCATGCTCCGGCATCAGGCTCTCATCAGTAATTCTGTATATAGGTCGTCCGTTATAGCAATAAAAAGCGCTGTTGTCAATTTTCAATTTTTTGCTGTTATACTCATCATCCTCATAATACAGTAAATTTTTAGTAGTTTCCTCCAAAATATCATGTCCGTCAATCTCTTTTACATCACTTGCTGCATCAACTATGAGAACAACTGAACTCTCATCATCCTCATTGATGTAATATTTAACTTTATGACCAAAGATTTTTTCAGGATTATCTCCCGAATAATCATACAGCTTATAATCAATTTCTATTTTTCCTTCTAATTGCTGCTGAAAATTATCATTAAGGCTCAAATCTCCTGCTGCGGTAACAATGCCCTCATATTCTTCAAGTCCGAAAACACTCTTTAATACAGTTTCATTTGATGACATATCGTATACTACTTTATTGCCTGTATAATCAATTTTCAGTGCATCACTGTAAAGCATATTGTAAAGTAATTTACATACATCACCATACAAAATAATACCATTGGTACTCATTGATACATTCTTAAGAATCGATAATTTCTGTGCAACCTCTATATGCCCGTTAGGATATCCGCCAAGAGTATCTGCCAATGTGGAATACCCAACAGCACACACAACCATTTTTAAAGCATCATTATATTTTAATGGATCGTTCGGGCATAGATTTGTTCCATCTACGCCCATTAAAATATCTTTGTTGTACAAATATTTAACCGCACCATAACACGCATCTTTTTCAGTTACATCATCAAAATAATACTCGTCTACAACATATTCACCACTGAAACCAAGCGTTTTTGCAAGCATGATTACAAAATCCCCTCTTGTCATTCCGTAATCCAGCTTGAACATATCCTCCTCTGATATATTAACAATATTAAGTGCATTAAGAAAATCAACATATTTTGAGTATTTTGCGTTACTTTCAGCAATTGCCGTAACTTGAATCATTATTACAAAAGCAATTAAAAAGGATATAATCTTTTTTATTCTTAACATCAGTCATACTCTCCCTTCTGATTACAGATTAATAAGTCTGTTTATAATCACTGCTGCCTGTGCTCTCGTTGCCGTTGCCTTTGGTGCAAAGCAATTATCATCCATGCCGTTTACAATACCAAGTGAAACGGCTTCAGCCGCATATTCCCTTGCCCATTCGCTTATATCATCTGCATCAGCAAAAGTAAGTGCTGCATCGGAGCTTTGTGCATTTGTTTTTATTCTGTATGCACAGATTATAATTTTTACCATTTCTTCTCTTGTTATTTTTTTGTTCGGCTCGAAATTTCCGTCCGATCCGTTTACAATACCTGCATCAAATGCTGTCTGGACAATACCTGCATACCAATCCTCCGAATTAATATCGTTGAAGCTGTTTTTATAGGTTGTTTCGTTTTTTCCTATTGCCAGCATCGCTAACTTTACAAATTCTGCTTTTGTAATACTTGCCTCCGGCTCAAAGGAAGTTTCTGTTCTGCCACTGATAATACCCTTTTTCTTAAGGCTATAGATAGCATCGTAAGCCCAATAACCTTCTGAAATATCGCCAAATGTTTCAGATGTACCTATATTACTGCTCGTTATATCACCTGCCCAGAATCCGGAGCTACTCGAAGTTCCGCCCGAGTTGCTTGAAGATCCGCCCGAACCACTTGATGAGCCTCCGCCGAAGCTCTTATTTACCGTAAAGCTTTCACTGTAAACAGCATTTCCCACATCATAAAAATTCTTGGGAACTACAACAAAATGTATATTCTTTCCTGCCATATCTGATGTGAGTGTTAAAGATGCTCCATCGGCAATTTTTGTATAGCCGCTTCCCGAAGAAATTACAAAATATGTTTCAGTGCCTTCCTCTGCATCATTATCATCATCAAAATATCCATAATGACCATCTACCTTGCTGCCGACAGTTGATGCGCCTCTGATTACAACATTTTCAGCTCTGCATGGTGTTCCCTTTACATCACTGATATTACAGTTATCAATATATGCCTCACCATGTATAATTGCAGTAAGTGATGTACTTTCACCCGGTGAAACACTTTGTTTCAGTTCACCGTCAATATATACTTCCATTTCTTTGCCATCATTTACAAACATAACCTGATGCCATTCGCCCGGAGCCGACGTTAAATCAATTTGCGCTGCTCCGAAAGAAATACTTCCTCCGGTTACAGCCTTATCGTAATACCATACCTCAGCAGCGTCTTTATAAGTCCCCGAAACCAATATCATAGTCTGCTCATCTGACGGCTTTGAATACGTACCCGAATAACTATAATCACTGTTTCCGCCGCTTTCAAAATCTTCATTTACATTATTTAGATAAACGGTAATAATTATTTTTTTAGATACAGCACTTCCGTCATAGTTTTTCTTTGTAACAGTGAGGCATGCTATTCCCCTGTGATTGGCGGTTATTTTCCCGTTTTCAACACTTACAATTTTGTCATTATCAGATGTTATTATAAGAGACTTTACAGGAATATTGTTTGTTTTTCCCGACTCAAGTACACCGCCTACAGTCAGTTCTGTGCTTTCACCTTCTTCAAGTGCTGTTTTTGCCATAATATTAATCTTTGTATATTTTCCTGTTGTCATAAACTTAAAGATTTTTTCAGAGTATGTATTGCCTTCGGAATCAACAATATTTTTAACCTTAACCGTGTAATTTGTTTCATCATCAAGTTTTCCGTCAAATAATATTTCGTTTTCACCCAATGAGAAATTTACTTTCTCCTGTGTATCCTCGTTGTATACTTCAATATTTTCCTTTTCCCATACGTTTTCTGCAAGATTAATATTCCAGTCAAAAGTCATTTTTCCAATATTGGGGTCAATATCCTTTTCAAAATTTCCGGGAAAGGTTGTACACTCCATTTCATTTAAAGCAGTCTTATCATATGTAATAAGATAATACGGTCGCTGATTTTCTGTATTGTTGTTAAAGTACATAACCCTGTTATCAGTATTTGTAATAAAAGTTGTAAGATATCCGTCCTTACCTATATTATTTATTATATTGTCCGGATAAACAAATTTCCTTCTTTCTGACACTGCGTCGCTTGTACACTCTTCCTGCAAAAGGTTAACCGGCTTCATAAAGGCTGCAATACTTTCAAACTCACTGCCGCTTACATTATCGGGCAGAGCTTCATATGAATATCTCGTAAAATGATTTGCAAGATGCGAACAAAAAGCCGAATAGGCTATACCTCTTACCGCCGGTACATTTTCAATTTTTTGTTCAATCAATATCTGATACAAATATGTTGACTGTCTAAAGGCATCGGTTATATCTGTAACGGTTTTTTCTTTAGTGGAATAACACAACGCACGTCCTATAGGGTATTTGTATTCAACAAGATATTTGCCTGCTGCACTTTCAATTGCTTTTTTTACATCGTCACCTATTGTAAAATTCCTACCTACAAGCTCATCATAAATATACAAAGGATTTGCAAATTCATTTATCTTATCTATGTCTATATCAAACATTGAATAATACATTTTTATAAGGGTTTGAATCTCATAGACATCACCATTGTTTATTTTATTAATAATTATCTGTATATCCTCACCTATAACTACTTCATATGCAGGTGTTTCATATCTATCACCTTCGCTTACAGCATTTTTGGGTGTAATAATAAATTTAACATATTTATTCAGATACTCTCCTGTTTTGAATGAAAAGCTGTCTTGATTCAATGCAAAAGGCAAATATTCTCCGTCCTCAGTATCGGAACAGTAAAATCCGTATTCAGTTTCACTCTCAACATCATTGTCAGCATCATAATATGAATATACTGCTTTGATTTCATCACCTATATTTATTTTTCCGTCTTTTATTCCATCAATTTTTAAATCCTTAATCTCCGGTTTTGAATCCTTAATGTAATTAAATGAGAAATCATCAAACCAAATACCTTCACCCGATACAAAAAGTGAGTTTTCTGTTTTTGCTGTTCCTGCTTTCACTCCGTCAATATAAACAGAGCTATCCTCTGCATCAAAAATAACCTCGTGCCAGCCTTCACTTCTTTTAACTCTTGTGGCTTCGTTTCCGAATGTATAGTAAGCTTGTGAAATTTCGGTATTAATGCCGACAACACTGCCTCCTGCCGAAATTCCGCCTGCTTTTTCCCCTGTTAAATCATCATAAAAATATCCTTGTGCCACAAAGCTGTCGTAGCTACAGTCTAACAGCTTCTTTCCTTCTTCGACTCCCTCAACACTGTAATATCCGCTTTTTTTATGCTCCGGTGTGTTGCCCTCAAAGTTCTCAAAATCCTCATTTATACTCTTTGCCTTAACATATAAGGGAATTTGTGCCGCAAAGCCGTCAAACTCCGCATTTATGGTAGTTTTACCAAAGGACTTTGCTTTTATTTTTCCGCCGACAAGCTCTGCTGTATCATTATCTGCTATACTATAAGCCACGTCAGCTTCGGTAATAATATTTCCCGATTCATTTAAAATATCAAATTTTACAGAGGTTTCTCCGTCTTTTGACAAAACAGCGTTATATTTCGGTAAAATTGCAGAAACTATGCCCTTTGTTGATAAACTAAATTCTCTGTCTACAACTTTATTATTGTCACTGTCTAAAATATTTTTAAAGCTTATAAAATATTTATGCTCCGACTGCAAGTCTTCTTTAAATACAATTTTCTGTTTTCTTGCACTATCACATTCAATGTCATATTCTACAAATGCTTCATCGGCAGTTGCATCTGTTATCGAGACGTTGGTTTTATTAAAGCTATCTGTATTAATATCAAATCTCCAACTAAATACGAGTTCTTCTATATCAATTTCCAAATTATCGCTACCGTCAGCCGGTTCCATTGCACACTCTGATGCAATTTCCGATGTTTTATCATATATAGCAACATACTTGGGACGTAATTCTTCATCTGCACCATTCAAATAAATTTCCAAGTCTCTCTTATTCTTTGTTTTTATTGTAAAGGTTTCGGAATCAAGGTTTCCTTTCCAAACCGCAAACCTATGCTTTTTACTTTGATTTTCGACAGCCTGTGCCGAAAGGTCATTCATAGCCGCTTCATAAGCACTCCAATTGCCGCCGTTTTCTTCTGTCGAATACTTAACAAGGTAATCTTTGTCAAATTCATCTTCGTTTGAGGAAAAGGCAAAATCAAGACGGCATAAATTCTGCGGATTTTCAATCTCATTTGCTGTAAAGTATAAATACGTTCTTGTACATACTATACTTTCTTCACTGTCATCAACCGGCGAATAGGAGCTTGGAACATATTTTTTAATTGATACCGGATACTCCTTTTCATATGTAAGAGTGTCAATCGCATTATCAAATGCAGCTTTAAACTCGGCTGAATCTTCAAATCCTGCCGCCATAATTTCCTTTGCCACATAACTTCTTAATTTTAATGTGTCATAAACAGAGGTATCTATACCAAGCTCACTTTTTTCAGCATCTGTAAGCTTGTCAAGCACCTCGGCAAAGCTTTGCGGATTGGTTTCCGACTTTAAGCCTTCTAAAACTCCATTATCCTGTGCATAAACATTTGAAAATAAAGTCAAAAGCATTGTAGATGAAATAAACAACGCTGCAACTCTCTTTCCTACCATCTCAAAATCCTCCTTTATTTTTGAAAGAGGAAATCTAAAACAAATACAAAATTTGGGTAAATATAGATTTCCTCTTTCATGTTGAACTATTTATTACTTATTATTTTACATATGCCAATGGCTCAAGTGAGCTAAAGCTATCTAAAATCATAACCTTTAATGTGTCATAATCTCCCATATCAGCTGTAACCGAAACTTCAGCCGTTGCATCCTTTTCAAGATTCTGCAGATTTGCTATAGCAGTATCATCGGCAAGAACAAGCTTTTTCATTACACCATTTTTATAGGATACAAATATCACCTTCATATCACCTGTGTATTTTGAAAGCTTCTTTATATTTGCTTTAACAACACCGTCAGCATATGACGAATCTGTTATTTCAAACTTAATCATTGTATCCTGAATGTTTGCAATCAAAGCATCAAAGCTCTCCCCGGCTTCAATGATGTTAGCATATGTACCTTCCTTAAATGTGTTAAGAAGTTCATTTCCTGCAGCCGTACTTACTGCATCTATCTTTGCAAGCTCCGCATCGCTTACATTAAATTCAATGCTGTATGCTTTAATTGCATCAAGTACATCGCTTGCAGTAGCGGCATTTGCCAAAGCCGCAAGTGCAGCATCCTCATTTGCCGTTCTGTCAAATGTTACTTTTATTGCCGAATACTTATCATTAATCTTTGCAAGTTTTGCAGAACCATTCTGTTCCTCAACACCGAGTGTATATGCAACCTTTGTATCGCCGTTTGCAAGCTTCTCCTTTAAGCTATCTGTAACATCAGATTTAAGTGTAGCGGCACCTGCACTAAATGTAATTCTACTTACTGCTTTTGCATTTTCGATATACTTCCACTGAGTGCCAAGCAATGTGGCGTCAGTTCCGGCAGCAGCTGCTTCATTATTCTCGTTTGTAGTAGAATCTACATAATAAGATTGACTCGGATCAAATCCCTCAAAAGCAATAGGCTTTATTGTTCTTACAAACATTGAATTTGCATATGCGTTGTCTTCACTTGTTGTAATGGTAAAATCCGCATTGATTATATTGTTGCCATTGCCCAAATCAGAAGCATTGTATTGTCCGACAAATCTTTTTCCGGCAGCAACCCCACCATCCATCGGCTGAATTTGCATCCAATTAGCGTTATACATAATTTCTTCACATGGAAGAATATTTTTTACAGATACATATTTTGCATAAATCTCTTGTGCCTTTTCACAAAAATCAGTTAAATCAGAACACTCACCAATAGCATTTAACAAATCCTCATAAATATAGTCCTTTGAAATATTTGTTATATAATCAAGTCCCATACCTTCGCTATAGGCTTCAATCGCTGCTTTTACCTCTGATGCTTCCATTGCATTGTAAATCGCATCCCAGCCTGCTTTTTTCTGAGAATCCATTGCTGTTTTATCATACTTAACAATAACCTTTATTGCTTGTGTTATATCAGCATTTCCTGTATAGAAATTGACATTTTGGCCACCATATAATCTTAAAAACATATACTTTTCTTTACCATATTTATTTAGAGTATATTTAGTATAATCGGTTAAATCGCCTTCTGAACGTGTTTCTTTTGCTCCGAATACATTCGGTCCAACATTTTTACCCATTCCGATAACACTTGCTTTCTCAAAATCGGTTGACAATCCATGCCAGAATTTATAAATGTCATTTTCAGCATCATCAGCAGCCGTATAAGTTGCCTTTTCACCTGTTTTTATTTCATCGAGCATATATGCATTTGTAACGTATATTGGACGATTATCAGCGGTGGGTATCAAGCTTAATTCAATGTTTTTAACAGCATATGTATCATCTATCTTAAAACCCACAAACGAATTACGCATTGCAGTCACATTATTATTTACAGCAAATGTAAAATCAGTTGTATTGTTGGGATATGAAACAAAATAATTACCGGTAAATTCTTTTGTTTCAACATATTCATTTACCTTTGCATCAAATGCTGTCTTAAAGCTATCTTTTGTATATCCTTCTACCGGCATATTTTCAAAAATTGCAGTATAAACCCCTGTCATGTCAGCCAAAGCCTCGGAATCAACATCAAAATACATTCCTGATGAACCCTCTGCCGCAGCTTTAACAGCATTTGCATCCATTGCCTCATTCAAAGCAGTAAGATAACCCGTACGGTTAGTTTCTAATTTTTCAGAATTATATGTAACAGTAAGGCTACTGTCAGCAAAATTATTTACAGTATTATTTCCATTTTTAAGCTGAATTAACAAATATCCATAATCTTTATCGGACGCTTTTGCAGCTGAAATCAGGCTTGTAATATCCATTTCGGAATAAATGGTTGAATTCTGCGGAACGAATTGGATAATATCTTCATTCGCCAACGCTGTAAGTTTATTTGCTACATAAGCTTTCCATTCAGTATATGTTTGAGTATCCATCCCATAATGTGCAATTGAACCAACTTCCGGAAGCTTATCTGCTACAGTATATGCCACAAGCTTATCCGGTCTTCCTGTGCTGCTCGTTCCTAAATTTAGCTTTAAGCTAAGAGTTTCTATTGCATCAATATCATGTAATTCAAACCATAGATATACATCATTTCTAATCAAATTTATCGACGTTTTACCAAACTGTATTCCATCAATACCATTTTGCCAGTTATAATCTATATTTTGACTTTTAAGTTTGTCTAAAATACAAACTGTGTTTGTTGCAGGCAAGACCTCATTAACTGTTGTAACCTCTTCTCCCTCTGCAAATACAGGCAATACATTTAATATCATCATTACTGATGCAGCTGTTGCCACAATTTTTTTCAATAATTTATTCTTCATAATAAAACCAATCCTTTCTTATATTAACTATTTTTATTTAACAAAAAAGCATCTACTTGTCTTTGTAATTCTGCCTCAACTTCACTGTTTCCTGCAGCTTCAATCTTCTGCATCCACTCATCATAAACCTGCTCCCAATTATCCAGGCTTCCGCTTGTTAAGCTTGCCATATATTCTCCCTTTATAGCATTAATCTGATCAACCTTATCAGCAATCGCCGATGTGTCAGGTATAAATCCAATGAGCTGTGAACGCCAGGTGCTTTCATTTATATCTTTCTGCCACCACTGTGCATATCCATCCGGTTCATTCTGTGTATCAAATGCAAGTGATGTATTTCCGACAATCCATTTATAAAGACCATATTTGTCATTCATAGAAGCTTGACCTGATGAATATGGTGTTTCAATTCTTGTATCGGAAATCTTAGTATAGTGTTTTCCCTCTATACCGAACACCAAAAGATTATAAAGCTCTTTGTCAGACTGCAAAAGATTTAAAACCTGCATAGCTTCTTCTTTGTGATTCGACGTTGCCATAATACCTGTACCTGATGCCACATTATTGTTGCTTATGTAATATTTATCCATTAATGGTATAAGTTCAATGTCCATGCCATATTTTTTCTCAAGACTTTCTTCAAGCCAAGGCGAATATTGCTCTGACCAAACAACAAAGCCATCCTCTGTTCCTTGCTTGTTTGAATCATCATTTGCACTAAGAGAATCCTCTCTTATATAACCCTCCTTATACCATCTTGCCTGTCTTTCATAATCCTTTTTCAATTCTTCTCTGCGGAACTTATATACTACTTTACATTCAGGATCGTCAATATCAATATTGTAATTACTTAAAATAGTTTCATATCCCTTTTCCGGCTTCCACTGATTTATACCTAAATACAATTCGCCGTTTTCTTTAAGTGTACGCATATAATCCTCTAATATATCATACACCTCATCTGTCAGACGATTGCTTGAATACAAGGCCTTTTTCAATGCTTCCTTATCAAGATATTTGTCTGCCTGTTCCTGACGAAAAGCAAAGGAATTGAAAGTTGAAAGCATCTGATAGCTTGGGATTCCATACTGAATTCCGTCAATTTCCATATAATCCCACACCCATTCAGGCAATGAAGCTCTCACATCTGCACCGTACCGGTCTAAAAGATCATTTAAAGGCGCCAGCGTTCTGTTTTCAACCTCTGTCGAAAATGTCAGTCCATACAAGTTAACAATATCAATCTGTTCGTCACTTGTTTGCATAAGCATAAACTGCTGTTTGTAGTCTGACATTGGAAATACTTCAAATTCAACATCAACATTCGGCAAATGCTCATGCAGCTTTTCGTTAAACGCTGCCCAAACCTCCTCAGAATCTGCCTGTTTGCCCGGGCCGGGCATTACGTACCTTAATGTTACATTTCCCTGTGCATCATCACCTTCTTTCTTTTGTCCGCATCCCGACATTGCCGAAACAACCGATACCGAAGCCAAAACAATAGATGCAATTTTTACTTTTTTCATTTTATCTCCTTCTTTCTTTTTTATTTCGGACAGCCTGAGCCGTCTGATTTACTTTTTAATTTTTTGCCGCTAATATGGCAAAATTATACAACCATATAACCAAACAATATATTTTTTATCTATATCTTCATCTGCAATAAGTGTCGATATGTATCGCTTGTCTTCTATACAGTTAGCCTTTAACCGCACCTACTACCATACCCTTGGCAAAATATTTTTGAAAAAATGGGAATACCACAAGCATTGGTCCCGCGGCAAGCATAGCCATCGCATACCTCATAGTTTCTGTAGGCAAATCTTTGTCAGAAAGCATTGTTGATTCTCCGCTTAATTGTAAATTTTTAACATACTCCGCTTCCCTCAAAATTCTTTGCAAAAGATACTGTAAAGAATAAAGCTTTGAATCTCTTATATAAAGAAGCGTTGTATTCCAGTCATTCCATTTTCCAACCAACGTCATAAATCCAAGTGAGGCAATAACAGGAGTTGATAATGGAAGAATAATTTTAAAGAATATCATTATTTCCTTAGCACCATCAATTTTTGCCGCCTCAACAAGTCCGTCAGGCAATCCCTGGAAAAATGTTCTGAATACTATAACATTCCACGCACTTGTCAAGCCCGGAAGAATATATATCCAAAAGGTGTTTCCAAGATGCAGATATTTTGTATTTAATATATAGGACGGAACAAGTCCACCCGAAAACAGCATTGTTACAAAAATGTACTTTGTAATTATACCTCTGAACTTAAAGCATTTTCTTGACAAAGGATATGCCATAAGACTTTGCACAAGTGTCGCTAAAAATGTACCTAATAGCGAAAATGCAATCGTTACCTTATAGCTTTGTAACAGCTGTTGGGGATTTGCAAAGCACATTTTATAAGCATCAAGACTAAACACCTTTGGTATAATTGTATAACCGAACTCTTTTATCGCTCCTTCAGATGAAAATGAAATTGAAATCATAAGAACAAGCGGTAATATATATGTAAGACTCAATATTATAAGGAAGATATGCAACAAAATTCTTCCGACAGTAATTTTTTTCATTTGCCATTTCCTCCTTAAAACATACTCTTATCCGGATCGATTTTTTTCACGACTGCGTTACTTATTATAACAAGAATTGTTCCGGTTACGGATTGGAAAAGTCCTACCGCCGCAGTTCGTCCCATATTGGTTCCGTCCTGCAATGCTCTGAATACATATGTGGAAATTATATCGGTTGTGGGATATAACACGCCTATGTTCATCGGCACTTGATAGAAAAGTCCGAAATCTCCGCCTACAAGTCCGCCAACTCCCATTATAAGATAAATACAAATAATACTGCCAAGCTCTGGTATAATTATGTATCGTATCTCATCCTTTTGAGTCGCTCCGTCAATTCTTGCTGCCTCAAACAATGCCTCGTCAATTCCCATTAATGCCGCATAATATATGATGGTTTTCATTCCCACCGACTTCCATATCTGCACTATTGTTAATATGAACGGCCAATATCCCGGCTTGCCGTACCATTGTATTGAAACCTTTTCCCCCGCAAATAGTGATAAAATACTATTCAATATTCCCGATGTGGGATTAAGTATAGCATAAACAACATACGCCACCAATACCATTGACATGAAATTCGGCAAAATCATTGTTGTCTGATAGTATTTTATCGCCGCTCTTTTTTGCACATTGTAGAGCATTATTGCTAACGCAATCGCAACAACATTATCCAAAAACAAAAATGTAATGCTATATCCTAATGTATTTCTCATAATTCTGAAAAAATCATTTGAAGTAAAGAAAAACTTAAAATTATCAAATCCCACCCATTTACTTGCCAATATACCAAGATTCGGATTGAAATTTTTGAATGCTATTATTATTCCGCCCATTGGCAAATAACAGAAAATAAACGTAAGAATTATACCCGGCAAGGCTAATAGCAATAGCTCAAAATTATCTTCAAAGGCTGTTTTATTGAATGTTTTTCTTTTTATACTTTTGTTAGTATATGTACCTGATTCTGTTTTTCTCATAACAAACTCCTTCGCATCAAATTATAACTTTATAGCTAAAAATCTTTAGCTATGCGTTGATTATGTGTAAATTATACCACTCTGCTTTTACAATTCACACCCTTGTTCATTTTCTGTTAATATTATATCATGTATTTCATTTTTACCGCAAGAGCAATATTGTCAGAACAGGGCAACATTGTCCGAACTTTTATATTGGCATTATTTTTTTTGATTTACAATATACGCTTTTGTAATGAATATCGCACAAGGGGCTGTTGCTTTTAGCGCAGACCGACGTATGGCTTAAAACCATACGTCTACGAACAGAACACACCACTCGGAGTACACAAAGTACGCCGTCGAGTGTGTTCTGTCCGTTCTGCATCTAAAATCAATCAGCCCCAACGTAATTTTTAATGCGACAGCCTTTTCTAAATATTATCGAATCTCCATAACACTATATCATTGCAATGTTATAATCGGGATTTTTAAAATAACAGATGTTCCCACACCAAACCTACTGTCAATTGTTATCTCAAAGTCGGAACCAAAAACAAACCTGAGACGTTTTGATACATTTACAATTCCGATACTTTTACCTGAGCCTCCCTCACTATGCAATTCATTATTAATTTCGGTCAGCCTTTCCTCAGACATTCCGACACCATCATCAATTATCTTGATATATACCGACTTCTCGTCTACATAAGCCGTAATTTTAATTGTACCTTTCTGTTGCTTTGGACATATACCATGATATACTGCATTTTCCAATATAGGCTGAAGACACAGTTTCACAAATTTTATGTTATAACAAGCTTCGTCGATGTCCCATATAGTTTCTATATTGCCATATCTTTTTATCATTAAATCCATATAGTTTTCCGCAAAGTCTAATTCTTCCCTTAATGTAACTATACTGTTGTCATTTATATAACTGTATTTTAATATTTTTGTCAACTTGGAAATTAATTTTGACAATAAATTCTCTCTTCCGTTTTCCCTTATACTTTCTACATTTATCAAGTTTAATGTGTTGTTAATAAAATGCGGATTTATCTGTGCCTGAAGCATTGTTAACTCAAGCTTTTCATTCATTTCCATACTTTTTTTCAGTTCTGTTTTCAGCTCATTATTATCATTTACAATCACCATGATTCCGCTTACTATATCTTTAACCTCATCATTTCTCAAATTATGAGATTTTATATTTTTGTTTTTTAAAACATCTACGATTGTTACGATTGGCTGATATGTATTTTTTGCCAGCACAAAGGAAATAACAAAACAAATTAAAAGCAAGAGAAATATGGTCATAGACATCATAAGATTAATTTTCTTCATTTTTTCTGCATAATTATCAATCTTTGTCACGGCAACATAAACCCATCCTGTTTTTCGTGATTGCTTGCATTTTCCAATATATCTTTCCCCTTCATGCATAATCATTTTATTCTCTTTGTTAAGAATCTTTTCAATTAAACCATAAACCGGCACTCCGAAATCTTCATTATTTGCACCATATATCATATTGTTGTTTTCATCAACAATATAGGTGTCGGTAAGATTATTATCTTCTATTGAATTTACAATGCTTCCTAACTCATCAACATCCATATTTACTATTATCGCAGCATTGTAATCATATGTATCCATGCGATACATAAAGCTCACCACATTAGGATATACTCCGTTAATCTTCCTTGGAAATATCCTCATTTTACCACGTTCTGTTCTTTGATATTCTTCTTTCCATTCAATGTCAGAAAAATTATTGATTTTTATATTTTCGCTTCCGTTGCATATTCTTGAATAATCTTCAGAATAAACATATATAGAATTAATGCTTTTAATGCTTGATTGATATGCCTTTATTTTTTCTTTGATACGTTCAACCGTCACTCCTTTCTTTAAATTATTATCGTCTTGCATAACATACATAATTGTATCACTGTCAACCGTAATATTGCTTGTGACATATTTAACCTCATCAATTAGTACATCATACATATTTGCCACATTACTCACATAATTTTCATTTAAACTGATAAATTCATCGATTGCCACTTCCGATATGCTTTTATAAATCATTATTAATATAACTGTAAATATTACCACAATAACTGCAAATATTTTTATGAAATTTTTAAATAAAACCCCATTAAACTTATATGCACCAAAAAAATCAAAAAAAAGTTTTTTTATACTCATTTATTTACATCCTCAACGCCATTTATATATATCATCTTTTTATAATCACTGGGTGAATATCCGGTAAAATTTATAAATGCTCTACGAAAATTACGCGAATTTTTTAATCCTACCTGCTCTGCAATTTCATGAAATTTCAAATCGGTATGAAGCAGCTCTATTGCTTTTCCCATCCTTACCTGAAGCAGATAATCCGACATTGTCATACCTGTTTTATTTTTAAAAATCGAACTCAAATATTTAGGTGTAATATATGTGCATGAAGCTATGTCATTTCTTGAAATATCCTTGCTGTAATTTTTATTTATATACTCTTTTGCAAGAATTACTACTTCATCATCATTTTTTTCTTTTGTGACACCATTTTCTTTGCTCTGTATAATTTTCTTTCCGTCTATATCCATTATATCGTCAAAATTTCTTTCATCAAGGTTTTTGTACATATTGTTAATCATAAGCCTGATTTTATCTGCACTTCCTACATTGGCATATGTTACAATCATCTTAAACATCATTTCTTTATCAATCTGACCTGAATATTCCTTTAGTCTGTTAATTGTGCATGGTTCATTTTTTTGTGTAACCATAACATCTATATTAAAAAAGCTTTTTATTTTTTCGGTTATAAAACTGCTGAAATTATTTCCGTTTTTATCAAGGATAATCGCATTAATAGTATTATTTTCAAAAGACACAATATAAATATCTATATCGTTTTCATTTTCATCAAATGCCCTTTCTAAAAATTCAGTCAATGCTTTTTCATAACTGTCTTTTCCATACTGCCACTTATTTTCAATCATATTTTCATATTGATCTATTATAATATCATAAAAGCTACATAAAGTGTCTTCAAATTTATTCTTAAATCCAAGCTTTTCATAATTAATCCTAATTTCATTGTTATTTTCAAAGCATCCGCAAAACAATTCGGTAAAAAAGCGTTCTCTCTCATCTTCAAACGCATTAGGCAAATCATTTTCCCTTTGCTTCTTTTCATCAAGTACCTTTTTCATATTAAGCATTACTTCGGCAAATTCTTCAAAATCAAAAACCTTAACAAGATAATAAAACACATTATATCTTATCGCTTGTCTTGCATATTCAAAATCTTCATAACCGCTTGTTATTATAACATTTATCGCTAAATTATTATCATTAATATATTTTATCAGTTCAAGCCCATCCATAACAGGCATTTTTATATCTGTTATCAGAAGATCCACTTTGTTGTTCTGTATAAATTCCATTGCATCCTTTCCATTAAAAAAAGTTCCGATAACACGGTATTCATCAGATATTTCCTCTATCCACTCTCTGTATAAGTCATGTAAGTAGTATTCGTCTTCAGCAATAACTACATTATACATTACTTCTGTCATCCTTTCTTCTGTTTATAAACATGGAAATTATTAATATTGGGAACCTCTAAAAATTGATTCCCAATCATAATATTTTGCTATTTCGATTATTTTTTCAAAAATCAAGGCAAGAAATAGCCAATTGCCATTGATTCTCGCTAAATATTCAGGGAGGATAAGCCCTAAATATTCAGAATTATTCTCATTTGGGCATAGTTATCCCATGCACACCTCTTTTCGTTTTAAAATTGTATATCTGCAAAAGTTATAAACAAGGTTTGTAAGACCTATATTAAACCCTGCTCGCTTTATGCCAACGGAACGCACAGTAAGGCCATGCATAGATACGGTAATAAATCCAAACACATGCTCAATTCTGCATCGAATTTTTGATTTTCTTCGATTGCTTTCTTTTTGTTCATCAGTCAACGGTTTGCCGCGATATCCTTTTTCACATATGC